>JADMIO010888855.1_pt1 | contig 82378 bp, 62 predicted proteins | sample 8958161 | NCBI WGS metagenome assembly JADMIO01 (sample SAMN16585339, study PRJNA669376) | soil metagenome | isolation source: Crop rotation soil | place: USA: Cullars Rotation, Alabama | collected 2011
GCCGCGACTTCAAGTCACGTGAATTCCAAGCTTCGGATCCCACTGTGCTGGAAAGGGTATCGTGCAACGTCCTTGAAAACCTGAAACGACTTGAATAAAAAAATCCCCTCCGCCGTCGGCGAAGGGGATTTTGCTTTATGCCCAAGAAAGAGGCTCGCGCCCGGGCGGGCGCCCTTGGAGCCTTCCCTAGGGGTGAAGCTTCATGACTTCGCGGCTGTTGCCGGCGCGGAAGTCGAGAAGGTAATACGGACCTTGCAAACCGGCCGGCAAGGACACGCTCTGGTAACCCGCCTCGCGCGTTTCGTCGAGCAGCAGGGAAACCAACTGGCCCTGCGAATTGTACAGCCGGATTTGCACATGGGTCCGCGCGGGCAAACCGAAACGCAGGGACTGTCCGTTTCCAACCCGCAGCTTTTCAAGAACGATTCCATGGGCCAATATCGCGTTGGGTCCGGTGGTGGTGAACCGGAAGCGCGTGGAATAGGCGCTGGTGCCCCCGGCGTTCTTGGCGTTGACCCGCCAGTAATAGACCGTATTGGCGGCCAAACCGGTGAGGGCGCGCGACGTTCCCGTGATGGTGGAATCGTTGAGGAAGGTGGTGGCGAAGTTGGAATCCGTCGACACCTGCAGGCGGTAGGTGGTCGCGCCCGCGGAAGCCGTCCAGCTCAGGGTCGGGTTCTGCGCAACGCCGGTGGCGTTCAGCGCCGGCGTGCCCAACACCGGGGCGCTGGGAGCCGCCACAACGGTGGTGAAGGACCAAGTCGAGGAATAGGCGCTGGTGCCGGCCGAATTTTTGGCGTTCACGCGCCAATAGTACGTGGTATTGTTGGTCAAGGGACCCACGGTGCGGGTAGTGCCCGTAACGGTGGAATCGTTGACCACCGTGGTCGTGAAGGCCGCGTTCAGGGAAACCTGCACGCGATAGGTGGTCGCTCCGGCGGAGGCCGCCCAGGACAGGACGGGAGACAACGCGATGCCGGTCGCGGCTTGGGCCGGGGCCGTCAAGACAGGCGCCGCGGGAGTGGTGGCCGTGCCGGTGGTGAAGCGGAACACCGTGGAATAGGCGCTGGTGCCGGCGGTGTTTTTGGCGTTCACGCGCCAGAAATACAGGGTGTTGTTGCCCAGGGTCGCCACGAAGGACGTGGAGGTGACGGTGGAATCGTTGAGCACCAAGGTCGTGAAAGTCGAATCGGTGGCCACTTGTAAACGATAGGTGGCGGCTCCCGCGGAGGCGTTCCAACTCAGGATGGGAGAGGGCGCGACGCCGGTGGCGTTTTGGGCGGGAGCGACAAGCACGGGCGCGGAAGGCACCGTGACCGTGGCCGTCGTGGTGAAGCGGAACCGGGTCGAATAAGCGCTGGTGCCGGCGGTGTTCTTGGCGTTGACGCGCCAATAATAGATCGTGTTATTGGCCAAAGGTCCGACCGCCCTGGTGGTCGCGGTCACCGTGGAATCGTTCACCAAGGTGGTGACGAAGTTGGAATCCGTGGACAATTGCACGCGATAGGTCGCGGCGCCCGCCGACGCGTTCCACGTCAAGGTCGGTGACAGGGCGACACCCGTGGCGTTTTGCGCCGGCAGGGTCAGCACGGGAGCGGAAGGCACCGTAACCGTCCCCGCCGTGGTAAACCGGAACACGGTGGAATAGGTGCTGGTGCCGGCGGTGTTTTTGGCGTTCACGCGCCAGAAATAAACGGTATTGGTGGCCAAGGGGCCGACCGCCCGCGTGGTGGTAGCCACGGTGGAGTCGTTGACCAAGGTGGTGGCGAAGGTGGAGTCGGTGGACAATTGCACGCGATAGGTCGCGGCGCCCGCCGAGGCGTTCCACGTCAGGGTGGGAGACACGGCGACGCCCGTGGCGTTTTGCGCCGGAGCGGTCAAAACCGGGGCGGCGGGCGTAGTGGCGGTTTCCGGCGAGGTCAGGATGGTCGCGCTGCGGCCGACCGCCACGAACTGCGTTCCTGTGTACGCGATTCCGAGCAGGATGCTTCCCACGCCGGAGGTTCTGGCGGTCCAGGTGATGCCGTCCGGCGAGGTCCGGATGGCTCCGCCGTCACCCACGACCACCAATTGGCTGGCCCCTGCAACGACGCCGTTGAGACCGGAACCGGTTCCAGAAGTGCGGTTGGTCCAAGTGACGCCGTCCGGCGAAGTGAGCACGGCGCCGGTGGAACCCACCGGATTATAACCGACGGCCACGACCTGGCTGCCGGACCAAGCCACGGCGTATAAAGTCGGAGAGGTGCCGGTTCCCAGGGGACGCGCGGTCCAGGTGGTGCCGTTGGTGGACGTCCTCACGGCGCCGCTGTCGCCGACCGCCACCAATTGGGTGCCGGTCCAGGCGATGCCATACAGGCTGGGGCAGGCTCCCACGGTTTGCTGCGTCCAGGTGGTTCCGGTGGGCGAGGTCAAAATCGTGCCGTTGGCGGTGAACCCGCCTGCAATCACGACCTGGGTGCCGGTCCAAACCACGGAAAACAAGGGATCGCCGACCAAAGTCGACCGGGCGGTCCACGTGATGCCGTCCGGCGAGGTGCGGACCGTGCCCTGTTCGCCGACGGCGACCAGAAGGGAGCCCGTCCAGGCCACGGAGAAGAAATCGGCGGTGGTGCCGGAGGTTCTGGCCGTCCAGGTGACGCCGTCCGGCGAGGTCCTTATCAAGCCGCTGTCGGCGACGGCCACCAACTGGGTTCCCGTCCAGACGACGGAATGAAATTCCGGGGCGCCGACCGGAGTGCGGGTGGTCCAGGTGGTTTGCGCGAAAGCGCCGGTGAACAGGCCCAACAACAGGCCCGCCAATGTTATTCGCTTGATATACCTCATGCCCAATCCTTTCTTTTTCATTATTGGAAGCGGAATAAAATATAGAACAAGGAGCGCGCCTTGCCGTCCGGTCAAGCGCGCGGCGGCTGCAAAAAACCCAATAAAATGAAATAAAACCTCAATTAAATGAAAAAAGCGTCAGATCTCCGGCAAGGGAACGCGGCGCCTGCGCGCATACCAGCGCGAAAGGGAAGGCGAAAAACGGGCGGAAAACGCAACCGCCTCGCGCAATTCGTCCTCCTTGAGGAAAGGCCCGAACAAAATGAAGGCCGGGAGGACGCAGGCCAACCCCATCTGCTTCAGGATTTCCACGGTTTGGCCGGGCAGCATCGTGGCGTTGTTCAGCAGAATGAGCGCGATTCCGATCACGAACAGGCTTCCCATCCGGCCGAATTCATAGGGCACGGAATAAAAGCGGTTGAGAGTAAGATAAATGGTCGCGCTGAAAACCGCGTAAGCCGTGACCATCACCCAGGCGGCCGCCATGTACCCGAAGCGCGGAAGCAGGACGTAATCCAGCGCCACCGTCAAAACCGCCGCCGCCAGAAAGGAAATGGGCAGGTACCAGGTTTTGTTCTTGATCAGGGCCGGGACGATGAAGAAGTTGTGCAGGGAGTAGACGGTCACGCCCACGGCGAGGATTTGGATGACGGGCGCGGCCGCGTAATAGGCGGGCGCGGTCAGGACCTTGAGGATGGTGGTGCTCAGGATGGCCAAGGTGAATTCGCAAAGGACCACCACGATGAAGAAGTACGTGGTGACGCGCGAAAATATTTTCTGCCAGTTCTCCTGCCGCGCGATTTCGAACTGCGCCGACGAGTTCCAGATGCGGCCGAAGGAGGTCAGCAGCAGCGATCCCAGCATGAAGGGCAGCTTGTAGCCCAGGCCGTATATCCCCACGGCCTCCAGCGAGGTGAACTTTTGCAGCAGGTAGCGATCCGTCCGGTGCATCAGGGCCGCGCACAGCATCGAAAAAACGATGGGAAGCCCGAAGACCAGGGATTTGCGCAGCAAGGCGGCCTCGAAGGGCAGGCCGTTCTTGTAGACAATCAGGGCGAACATGAAAATCCCCACGATGCCGGTGGAGAGCAATTCCCCCAGCATCATGCCCTTGACGCCGTAGGATAGATGGACGATGAAGAACACGTTGAAAAGGATGTTGACGATCAGCTTGGCGATGCTGAAAACGAGGAACGTCTTGGGCATCTTGTTCACGTTCAGGTAGTAGGTGCCCACGATGTAGATCGGATTGCTCCACATGATGATCAGGCCAATCGTGATCAGGCCGGACAACTCGTATGAACCCAGCAGGGCGTGCGCCAATTGCGGCCGGAACAGCGCGAGAACCGCTATGCAGCAGGTCGAGAAGGAGGCGACGAACCAGAACGAGGTTCCGAAAAGCGTCTTCTTCTCGCTGTCCGAGGCGGCCTCGCTGTAGAATTTGCCGTAGGCCGCGCCGAGGCCCGAGGTGAAGACGATGAGCAGGACGGAATTGAGGCTGTCCAGTATTTCCAGGATGCCGTAGTCGGCCTTCGACAGGTAGCGCGTATACAGCGGCAGCAACAGGATGCTGCTGGCCGAAATGGCGATGTTGCCGACCAGGTAGGTCAGCGAATGCGATCCGAGCTCCTTGAGGATTTTTCTCATGCTGGACGCTTAACGCGGTATCTTTTCAGCGGCACGCGGATTCATCTTGGACGCCTTTTCAACAGCGCGGACAGGGGGGAAAGCTAGGTATTTTTCGGGGCGGCGGCCCCTAAGGCTACCCCGCGCCGGAAAGCCGGAAACGGCGGCCGCGGTCGTGAAGGATTGCCGCTTGTGGCGCCGCCGCCGCGGCTCTTGCAACCGCGCGGACATCGTGCCGGACGTCAGGGTGGGATGGAAACCGGATCGGCGGATTGCCTTCTGCCCGACGCCGAAAAAACGAAGGGCGCCCTCCGGAAAAGGGCGCGCTGCCCGCGCGCCTTGCCGGAGCCGCGAACCTTGCCCGGCTGGCGTTTCCCGGGGGAGCGCGGCGCCGTGGAAGTGGGACGGCCAAATTCGTCCGCACCGATGTCGGGCAGGCCGCCCCGGATCTCGCCGTCGATGTCCTCCGCCACTTCGGGAAGCGGCCTGGCCCGGTCCAACGCGGCTCCGGCGGCGGCGGTAAGGTGCAACTCGCCTGTCGACGGATCGGAAAACCAGCCGGGCGCCGATCCCGCCGCGGAGAGGAACAGGTTGGCCGCCGTGTCCGGCGCGCTTCCCACGATGAAAAGTTTCCCGAGCACGAGGTTGTTTTTCAACCCGTTGCCCGCGCCGCCGTTGTAAAAGAAAATCGTGCGGGCATAGGCCGGATTCGCCGAAAACACGGTGTTATGCGCCACCAGGGTGGAGTCGGAATTGCAGATCTCGACGGCGTTTCCCGCCCCGGCCACGATGAAGTTGTTGCGGAGGATCCCCCCGCTCATGTCGGGGTCGCCGGCCGCGGGGTTTCCGAAGCTTACGGCGCGATCGCAGCCGAGGAACACGTTGCGCTCCACCGTCACGCCGCGGCATCCGCGCCACAGGAAAACGCCGGCGCGCCCGACGCCGTTCATTCCCCGTATGTTCTTGAAGACGTTGTCGTGGATTTTCCAGCCTTCGATGCGCATCATGTCCATTCCCGCGATATAATCGCCGTTGAAGCGGAGGTTGGGAATGGAGGACGTGAGCGGGGTGATTTGCTCGAAGAGGCAATAGCGCACCGTTCCGTTGCGCGCGGCCCCGAGCGCCGTGCTCTTGATGCTCCGTTCGCAAATGTCCAGGAAGCGGACGTTGTGCACCAGCAGATCGTGGTTGGAACCCTGCAGCTTGAGCCCGTTGGCGCGGACGTCCCGGATGGTCAAATAGGCCAGGGTGGTGCGCGACGCCTCGAGCGTGATCATTTCCTCGTCGACGTTGGCGCTCGCGAAACCCTGCCCTTTCAGTATCACCTTGGAGGGGTCGCGGGATTCGCCGTACAACGTGATGCTGTCGTTGCGCACGCGCAAGGGTTCGTAACCCGTCAGGTTATAGGTGCCGTCGGCCAGGAGGATGGTGCGCCCGCGCGGGGCGTTCACCAGGGCGGCGGCCAGTTCGGCTGCGGTGCCGACGCGCACCTGGTTGCCGGGCGCCTCCAGCACGGGAACGGTTTGCCCGCGTCCCAGGACCGCCGCGAGGCCCACCCATATCGCGATCCATTTTTTTTTCGCCATGCATCACCATCCGTTTCCCGCGCCGGAGCCCCCATCTCCCGCGGTGCCGGACTCTAAAAACTATAAGCATTTAAAATTCTAACAAGGGATCCGGCGGACAAACGGCGGATTTGCGGAAAATGGCGCGCATGCGCGCAAAAACCCAAAGAATCCCTTGTACCGCAAGGCTTGCGCTTGGCGAACGCAAAAAAAATAATTGTATAATTTGAAGCGTTCGGGCATCGCTTTACGCCCGATCGAGGGGTGAAAATCCGCTTTGGGTTTTCGGAAACGGCGATTACCGGACGATGCTTGTCGGCTTTAACATGAAACCGATCCGATGAAAAGGGTTTTTCGTTCTTTTGCCCACAAAGCGGAGATGACAGCGAGGATACTCGCCGGCCATGTCCTCAAATATTTATACGCGAACGACGTCCGCGAGGCCGAAAGGCTGAACCGGCAGCATTGGTTCCCGGAGCCGCTGTCCGCGGAAAAGGCCCTCGCCGCCTGGGAGGTCCTGAAGAAGCGCTGTCCCGGGCTGGACTGCGGCAACTACCTGCGGCATTTGCGTGATGTGCAATCCGTCCCGTTCGTGTATGGAGACCCGGAGTCTCCCCAGCTCAGGAAGCTCAGGGAGACGTTCGCGTTCGAGAGTTTGATTGCGTCCGCGCCCGGCGAATACGAGGCCATGCTGGCCCTGGGGACCTGGCTGGGAAGCCGGTGGGATCACGGCAAGGATTCGCTGCCCGGAAGCCGCACCGACATCGACGCCGTGCGCATCATCGAGGCCGGCATGCAGGGCGGAAAATACTGGTGCGAAATCGCGGCCAAGGTGGCCGTGCAGGCCTTCACCTCCATGGGCTGGCCCGCGCGTCTGGCCACCGGATCCTCGGACGGCTATACGTGGGAGCACGCGGTGGCCGAGATCTGGTCCAACCAGTTTTCCAAATGGTTCGCCATGGACACGGATTTCAACGTGGTCTACGAAGCGGAGGGAGTGCCCCTTTCGATTTACGAATTGTGCCATACGGGGCCGGCTCTGCAGCGGGAAGGGAAGCTGCACCGGCGCATGCTGGGCGGCGTCAAGCCCAGCCTGCCCCTCACGGACCTGCTGTATTTTTACGCCTATGCGCATATCGACATGCGTTCCGACTGGAACACCCGCAAGCTCAGATGGGGCAGCCCGGCGGGCGGCGATCTGGCGACGTGGTGGACGGCCCGGTCGGATTTCCGCAAGGTGTTGACCCCCAAGATTCGCGTGGACGCCCGGGAGATGTTCGACTGGTCCGTCAACATCGCCTGGGTATGCCTGGAGGACGTGCGGCCCGCCCCGGCGGGATACGCCGTCAAGGCGCGGTTGTACGCTTTCGCGCCCTATTTCGGGGGCTTCCAGATTTCCCTGGACGGACAGCCGTGGACGGATGCGCCCACGGACCTGGACCTGGTCTTGAACGAGGGGAATCACGTCCTGTCGGCGCGGGTCGTATCCCGCAACGGGCGGACGGGATCGGCGAACTCCGTCCGGCTGCACCTTCCCGTTTCCATCGCCGCCCCCCTGGCCGTGGCGCAAAGCCGCCTTAAGGCCTGATCGCGCGCGGCGCCGGCGTTCCGGCCCGCCTCCCCTATTCCTTCATTTCCGCCTGACGATTTGCGCGTCGATGACGGTCAGATTTTTTTCGCGCGTGAAATGATGGACCGAGACGATGTTTTTGTCCCAGTCCGGCTTGACCGACGCGACCACCTTCTCCCGGTAATCCGTTTCGCTCAGGGCCGTTATTTCGCAAAGGTTGAAGCCGCGGCCGTAATGCCCCGAGCAATCCTGCGACGGACGGTAAATGCCTCCGTTTTGGAGGAAAATCCGTCCCGCCGGGCGCGCGCTTTTCATGTCGGACACGACGGGATTCAGGGGATGCGGCTTCCAGTCCCGGCTTAACAGCGATTCGGAATGGAACAGAAACAATTCGTCCCAGGAGGACGCGCCCTTCTGTTCCACCATGTTGGCGAACAGCCACCACTTGCCCTCCCACCGGAACAGGGTGGCGTCGACGGCGTCCACGTTTTCCATGAGGTGCATCCGGAATTCCCATTGATCCGGAAACCGGACGCACCGGTACAGCTCCACCGTGCGGTTTTCCGAGGTTTCCGGGATCATATAGGTTTCGTTTTCCCATTCGAACACGAACGGATAGGAAAGGTGATAGGGTTTTTCCAGCACGCGGACGGGGGGGGCGTGGTTCCCCTTTTCGTCCATGACGATCACGGAGACATGGCCTTTTCCCGTGCCGTACAGGAGCTCCTCGATGAAAATGAAATAGTTCCCGTCCCTGTGCAGGACATGGGGATCGGCCCAGAACCTGTCCTTGGGGGGCAATATCTTTTTGAACCGCCACAGGGATCCGGAAAAATGCGGGCCCAGGTCGAACAGTAAAAACCATTGATGGAAATAAAACCGGAAGAAAACGTTGTTGCGCGCCTTTTGCCACAGTTTTCGCAATAAAAGCCGGGCGTATTCGGCGTTGGAGGGCCGCGCGTAAAGCCGGCGGGAATAGAAAACCGGATGCCGGTTCTCTTCCGCGACGCGGGCCATGAAGGCCTCGCCTCCCAGGTCATGCAGTTCCTTCAGCTTGCGGGGAATGAAGCCGAGGGTTTTCCAGAAATAACCGTTGCGGTTGTACGCCACGGAAAGATCGTATGTGGACGAATAGGATCTGTACAGCACCTTGCCGTTGTCCAGGTCCTCCGTCAGGATTTGCAATATCGATCCGGTCTCGGGCCAGGATTGCATGGCCTCCCAAAAACCCGCCGGACCGCCGCGGTTGACGGCATTGTCGCCGTGGTGGAAGGACCAGACTCCGTATTTGGCGCTGCCGAGTATGCCCCCCCGCAATATCCGGAAGCCCAGGCGGATGAACACGTCGATGCGGTGGGATCTGATTTTTTCGACGTCCTCCTCCCGGAACCTGTCGGAAAATTTCTTCCGGACGGGCGTCGCTTCCAGCACCGGCACGCCGGCCAGCAGCGGACGCAGATCGCGCGGGGCGAAGGCGTCGGGGTCGCAGTCCACCCTGTCGATCAATTTGTCCTGGATCAACGCCAGCAGCTTTCCGGCGATATCGGAGGCCAGGGTGCGGCGGTTGTCGCGCAGCCTGGCGAAGACCGACTTTTTTTCCGACGCCGGAATGCCGTTCAACACCGCCAGCTCGACGCGGGCATAATCGCCGGCGTTAATCCTTTCCACCATGGCGCAAGCCCAGGCGTCCGCCTCCCAGGCGTCCAGCAGCAATCCGATTCTCAGTTTTTCCTTCACGCCTTTCCTTCCCGCATGGGACCTTGTCCGGGACGGACAATCGAAATATAACAGGGTATTGAAGAAGTCCTCGGAAGGCAGCGCTCCGCCGCAGTGGCCGTCGCCGATTCGGCAGGCGATATGCGGCGCCCGGGCAACAAAAGCAGCAACTTTTTTTATCATTTCGAAGGTCCCGGAACATGAAGACCAAGCCCAACCCATGCTGGCATAGTCGTCCTTGAAGGCCGATTCCATTCCCTGCGACGCGGAGCGACCCGGTGGATGAGTTGGGACGGACTGTTTTTCTGGCGGAGAAATATCCTCCCGCCATAGGGGGAAGCTGCAACATGTTCGCGGCCCGCTTCGGCTTTTATCCTCCCGAAAAAATCACCGTGCTGGCGGGCGCCGTTTCCGGTTCCGAGTCCTTCGACGGCCGCCAAAAATATCCGGTCAAGCGCATTCCCCTGCGCTGGACCGGGCCCAGGGGATTCGAGTGGGCTTCGGTTTCCTGGCAGTTGTTCCGCCGCGCCTTGCTTCCCGTCCTCAAGGGCGTAGCCGTCGTGGAATGCGCCCGTCCCATTCCGGAGGGATTCGCGGGATACCTTCTGTCCTTTCTGCCCGGTAAAAAACTGGTGGTCAATTTCCATGGCGAGGACATTTCCGTGCTCCGGCAATACCGCGTGGAAAGATGGCTGCTGAAGCGGATCATCCGCAAGGCGGCGCTGAACCTGGCCAATTCCCGGTTCACCGAAAAATTGGTCCAGGCCTTGGGGGGCCCGGGCGCGAAAACCGCCGTGGTGCATCCGGGCTTCACACCCGCGCATCTGCGCCTTCCCGATCCATCCCGGATAGAGGCCCTGCGGGCGCGCTGGGGCGAGGGTCCCATTTTGGTGACCGTCGGGCGCATCCAGCAGCGCAAGGGCCAGGACAATGTCATCCGCGCCTTGCCCAATTTGGTGCAGCGGTTTCCCGGGCTCGTCTACCTGATGATCGGTTCCAGCCAGGGCGGCACGGAAGGCCTGGCGGCCGAACTGGCGTCCCTGGCGCGCGAATTGGGAATCGAAAAACACGTGGCCATGGTGGGGGAAACCGCGGACGCGGAATTGCAGGACTATTACGCGTTCTGCGACGTGTTCCTGATGCCCAACCGCGAGGTCGGCGCCGGCGACGTGGAGGGATTCGGAATCGTGTTCCTGGAGGCGGGCTGGATGGGGAAGCCCGTCGTGGGCGGACGCTCCGGGGGCGTTCCCGACGCCGTTAAAGACGGGGAAACAGGGTTGCTGGTGGACGGCGCCTCGGTGCCGGACATAGAGGCGGCCATCGCCAAATTGCTTTCCGATCCCGCCATGGCGAAAGCAATGGGAACCCAAGGGAGGCGGTTCGCGGAAACCATGACCGATGCCGGCATGTTCTCGCGGTACCGGCAAAGCCTGGGCAAGGCCGGCCTGCAAACGCGTTCGAAATCCGCCTAAATGCGCTTTACCGCCGTACTCGGCCTTCTCGCCGTCGGGATTTACCTCAGCTTCAAGTCGGTGGGCTGGGCGGCCGCGTTTTACCTCTGGCACAATGTTTTCCGCCCCCTGGACTTCGCCCGCATGGAGGGAGTCCTGCCCACCGCGCAGCTCGTCATCATCATTTTGACGGGATCCTATTGCATCAATATTTTCCTGGGCCGGCTGCGTCCGCGGTTCTCGATATTTTTCTGGCTGACCTCGATTTTCCTGGTATGGATTTTCATCTGCGGGTATATGACGCCGTTCATGCCCGCGCCTTCGCCGGCCACGGCGTTCAAGACCCTGAGCGCTTTGGGCGGGGTGAAGATCATCGTCGAATACCTCGGACCCATCCTGCTTATTTCTACCTGCCTGCTCACCTTGTCGGACATCAAGCTGGCCATCCTGACCATGACGCTGTCGGTGGCGGTTTGGGGCGCGTGGCTGGGACTGGGCGGCATCCGGCACGGCGTGAATGAATACATGCTCATTCCCGGCGGACAATTATCGGAGCGGAATTATTTCGCGGCGGCGGTCGCCTGCATCATACCCTTGCTGCTGTATTTTTCCCGCTCCTATAACTGGAAATACAGGAAGGCCGTGCGCCGGGGCCTCATCCTGATGGCCGTGCTATGCTGCGGGGTGATCGTGTTTTCGGGATCGCGCGGCGCGGTGGTGGCCCTGATGGGAATGGTGGCGCTGTTCATCGCCCTGATTTCCACGAAAAAACTCAAGCATTCCCTGATTCTGGTGCTCTTGGGCACCGCCGTTTTTTTCATACTGCCGGACACGTTTTTCAACCGCATGGAGACCATCGACCTGAGCACCGAGCAAACCGAGGGTTCGGCCAAGGAACGGACCCTGCTCATGCGCTCGGCCTATTTTTGCACCTTGGATCATCCTCTTTTCGGCGTGGGGCCGCTTTGCTGGGAGGGGATTTCCCCCAGCTATACGGGCCTGGACAAATTGATGCAGCCGCATTCCATGTGGCTGCTCTGTTCGGCTGAAACGGGTTTGCCCGGGCTGGCCATGCTTCTCATTATCCTCGGGGTCACCCTGTTGCGCCTTCTCTTCCTGGCCAGGCGGGCGCGCTTGGCGGGGAACACGGACAGGAGCGCGCTGGCCAGGGCGCTTTTCATTTCCATTTCGGGATATAGCATCGGCCTCACGTTCTTGAACCACTATTACATGGAATTGTGGTGGGGGCTGCTGGCCGCCGCCAATTGCCTGTGTTCGTTGGCCAAGATCAAAAAACCGGTGCATATCCGGGACATCTGGTGGGAATTCGTGGACGCGCTCAACAGCCTTTTCGGCCGCCGGAGCAAAGCGTAATGGCCGAGAATTCCGGCGGAACCGGAAGCCCTGCCGCGGCGACGGGCTCCGAAGAAATGGTTTCGCCTTTCGTGGAATTGACCGTGGAGGAAAAAGCGGGCATTCGACGCTTGCGTGAACCCGTCCTCGTGGGCCTTCCCCTGCCGCAGGGCTTCGCGGCCGATCCGGCGCGCATCCAGCTTCGCGGCGAAGGCGGGCTTCCGGTTCCCCTGCAGGCGGAAATCGCCGCGCATTGGCCGGACGGCTCCATCCAATGGCTGCATTGCGTTTTTTTCGCCTCGGCGGAGGCTTCCCAAAAAACCCGTTACTTCTTTCACCGCGCGCGAAATTCCGCGGAAACGGATGCGGGGGGGCCGCACGACTCACCGGCAATAACCATCGGAGAGGACCACGATGGCTTCCGGGTGGACACGGGAGTATTGTCGGTATACCTGCCGAAATCAGGGGGGTTCCATCCTTGGGCGACCGTGTCTTCCGCGCCGGACCGCCCGCTTCCCATCCAAACGGGAGCGATGCTGAGCGGGGCGGGATACCAATGCCGGGCCGAGGTGGTTTCGGCGCGCGTGGAGAATTCCGGTCCGCTGCACTGCACCGTCCTTTCTGAAGGGACTTTCTGCACGCCGCTGGGAGATGTTCCCCTGCGCTTCCGGGCCCGCCATCATTTGTACGCGGGGCTGGGTTTTTGCAGGCTGGACTTTCTCGTCCACAATCCCAGGGCCGCGCGGCATGCGCAGTCGCTTTGGGATCTAGGCGACGAACGCTCGGTATTCGTGGAGGATCTGTCCCTGGTTTTCAAGGCCGGCGCAAAGACGCCGCGGCTGCTTTTTAAAACGAAGCCGGGCGAAGCGTTCCGGGACGCCGAGGGGGAGTGGGAACTGTTCCAGGCGTCCAGCGGCGGCCCCAATTGGCAATCCGTCAACCATATCAACCGCGAGGGGAAAATCCCCCTGCCGTTCCGGGGTTGCCGCATACGGGGACAGGGCGGATTGGAAACCCTCGATCGCGCGACGCCGGTATGCGTCTTGCAAACGGGCGACGAATTTCTGGGCGTCACCCTGCGCGACTTCTGGCAGAATTTTCCGAAGGCCCTGCAAAACCACCAGGGAATTTTCCGCGTCCAGCTTTTTCCCGGGGAGGCTGGGGATCCGTTCGAGATCCAGCCGGGAGAACAAAAGGCGCATACTCTTTTCCTTCAGGGCGGAAACCTGGAGGGGGCAGGCGACGGGGAAACGCCTCCCGGGCTCGACTGGGCGCATGCGCCCCTGATACCCGTTTTGCCGGCCGAATGGTATGTCCGCGCCGGAATCCATCCCCATCTGACCTCACCCGGATCCGGCGACGACCCGGCGTATTTTTCGATCCTGGAAAAGGCCGTCCGGGGAGAGCGTTCCTTTTTCGCGAAGCGCGAAATCATCGACGAATACGGCTGGAGGAATTTCGGGGACGTGTACGCGGATCACGAATCCGCCTTCAATGAACCCGGCAAACCCAGCGTTTCTCATTACAACAACCAATATGATCTCGTCTACGGCGCCATCCTGCATTATTGGAGAAGCGGGACGGAGGAATGGCGGCGGTTCGCCGACGAATTGGCGCGCCACGTGCGCGACATCGACATCTACCATACCCGGAAGGATCGTTACGAGTTCAACGGCGGCCTGTTTTGGCACAGCAACCATTACATGGCGGCGGAAACGGCCACCCACCGCTGTTTTTCCCGCAAGCATTGGATTCCGGGATATGGCGGAGGGCCGTCTCCGGCGCATTGCTACGCGGCCGGGCTGATCCACCATTATTATCTCACCGGGGAAAGGGAATCCCTGGAAGGCGCCCGCGAGTTGGCGGATTACGCCCTGAGGCTTTTGCTGGGGGCGCCCTCCGGAGGGGAGCGCCTGCTTACGGCGCTTCGCCGCGCGGCCAAACGGGTCCTGGCCTTCGCGCGGCGTCAAAAGCTGAAGGACGATTTGGCGGCGCCCACCCGGGCGGCGGCCAACGTGCTTTCCGTCCTGTTGGACAGCTATCAATTGCTCCGCGAGGAAAAGTACCTGGAGCATGGCGAAGACCTGATTAGGCGCTGCGTCTCCGTCAAGGACGATCCGGAGGCCATGGACCTCCTCGACGCGGAAAACAACTGGAGCTATATGATGTTCCTGCAGACCGTGGGACGCTTCCTGGACGTGTTGGCCGAAAAAGGCGAAACCGGAAGCGCGCGCCATGCCTACGCCGTCGCCGTCCTGTTGCATTACGCGAAATGGATGGCGGTCCGGGAAAAACCGTTCCTCAGCCGGCCGGAGAAGCTGAAATACCCCACGGAAACCTGGGCCGCGATCGAATTGCGGAAGACCAATGTCTTCTTATACGCCATCCAATACGGCGGTGGGGAGGACGCCTCCCTTTTCAGGGAGAGGGCGGAGTTTTTCTACCGGCAATGCTTTTCGGATTTGGCCCGGTTCCCGGAGCAGGTTTTCTTCGCCAGGCCCCTGGCCATTCTGATGGCGAACGGCCTGATGTATTTCAGCTGCCGGACGCAACGATAGGAAAGGCCGGCGCGGAAAACCGGGCCGGCTGACTACCCGGGACGGCTACTTAGCTAGCCGTGGATGGTGACGAGCTTGCGGGCCAGCGGCTTGCCGCCCTCCATCAACCGGATGACCAGGACTCCGCCGCCGCCCAGGGCCGGCGCCAAGGTCCGCAGGGGAAGCCTGTAAACGCCGGAGGACTTCAAATTGACCGAGAGGTTCAGCAATACCTTGCCCGCGACATTGCGTATTTCCAAGCCGGCCAGGCCGCCGCGGTCAAAGGCGTATTGGAGGTCGAGGAAATCTCCGTTTTGCCCCGCGGAGAAGTTAATTACCGTTTTTTTTTCCTTGGGCAGCACGTCGGAGGTCTTGGGAGCCAAGGTGAGCAAGATGGAATCGCGCACGACCACGCCCGCCACGGTAATGACGCCGTTGGAGTCGGCCGTGACCGTGGTTCCGGTCCCGGTGGTGGCTCCCAGCCAGTAGTTGAAAGCCTGGAGCGGCGCCACGGTAAAGCGTTGCAGGCGCCGCACGGTCACGTCCACCGTGCCGTTCCCCGTCAGCATCACCGAGTAACGGTTGGAGACGTCGCTGACGCTGTTCACGTTCCATCCCACCTTGTCCAGGAAGTTATACGTTTCGGCGGTGTTCGTGGTCTTGACGTCGGTGGAATTATTGGTGAACGCGAGGTAGCTTTGATCCTTGCGGAAATTCGCCAGCGCCTGCCATTTGATGTATCCGTATCCGCCGTGATCGCCGGTATGGCGGTACAGGCTGGCGCCGAAACGACGGGCCGCCAGGGCCGTCCACAATCTGTTCACCGAGGCGATGTTCACGGACGAGTCCGCTTTGCCGTGCGAAATGAAGACGTACGGAGGCTCGAATTTTTTTCCGGCTCCCGGGCCCAGTTCCCAGGAGCGGCCCTTGTGATCCGAGACGAACCAGCGCATGTCGGTGTAATTCCTGGCGTTGTAATTCGCGCTGTCCAAGCCCTTGGTGTTGAGGTTCTCGGCCGCGCTGCCGATGAAACCGCTGTTGAACCAGGTGCAAAACGCGCCGCAAGGGCCGAGGTAATCCGAGAAGCCGGCGTCGGCGTGGATGGCCGCGAAGATTTCCGGGTGCTTGATGCCCATATGCATGGTTCCCGTGCCGCCCATGCTGCTGCCGTACAGGTACACGCGGTTGGTGTTGATGCGCTTGCCGTTCAGCTTGGTGGCCCCTTGCGCGTACAGCAGGGAAGCGGCGTCGGTCAGCCGGGTTTTGAGCAGGCTGAGAATGGCGTTTTCGGCCCAGGGCGTGGGCGTGCCCGTATTCACGGGGTTCACGCGATAGCCCCACCACCAGGTATTGTCGTCATTGCCGTTTTCGATGGCCACGGAAAGGATGATGACGTCTTCCCACGCGCCTTCATACACCATCTTGGCTTCTTCCTGGTTCAAAAGCTCGTTGATGCTCGCGCCGTCATGCCAGCTGTGCAGGACGAGCAAAAAGGGCAGGGAGTCGTTGGTGCGGGATTGGGCAAACTTGCTTTCCCAATAGTGCAATCTCCAGCTCAGGGTTTTGGTCACCCCGCCCCCGATGGCGACTTGCACCGACCCGCTGAGCTGGGCCACCGGCGCCGTGTCGTTGCCGGCGTCCATATACCGGCCGTCGAATTCGGTTCCGGGAGTGCAGTCCTTGGGCCAGATGGTGCTCATTTCCCAAACGTTGTTCAGGCAAGCGGCCCGCGGCACGGCCGGGAACAATCCGCACAAAACGAGGAAAAAAAGAGGGCCGTTTCGCAAAAAAGCCGGGAGAGTGATCGCCGGACGGGCGGGAAGTTTCCGGCCGTCCTTTTCATATAATTCCGTCATCGTAAACCTTTTACCTTGGGCGCCCTGTCGGGTAGGGCGTATTTTTTTTGTTCTGAAAATTCTGTCTAGAAATATAGGGAGTTCGGCCCGGCTTTGCCATCCATGGCCGGATTTTTAAATTGGCTCTATTCGGGTTTTTGGGCTTTTTGACTCAAAATTGACCCAAAATGAGACAAAAGCCCCTGCGCCACCTGCTTCCAGGAATGGGAGGCCGCATAGTCCCGCAAGACGGAAGCGCTCCAATTTTTGTCCAGGGCCTGCCCGATAGAGGCGGCGAAAGCTTCGGCGTCCCTCTCTTGGACGAGGAGGCCTATCTCCGGAGAGGAGAGGATTTCAGGCACGCCCCAAGTGGCAAAGGCCACCACGGGCGTGGAACAGGCCAAGGCTTCCAAAACCACGTTGGGCCAGCCTTCCTTTTCGCTGGCCAGGCAAAACACGTCGGCGGCGGAATAAAACCGGTGCAAATCGGTGTTCAAAACCCCCCCGGCCCAGATCACCTTGTCGGCCACGCCCAAGGCCTCCGCTTGGCGGCGCAAATCGGCCTCGCAATCGCCTTCCTCGCCGCCCTTGCCCACGATGATGAAACGCAAATCGTCGCGGCCGCGCCGGCTTAAAAGCGAAAGGGCCTCAATCAGAATATCCACTCCCTTGCGGGGAACCAGGTGCGAAACGGACAGCATGTACCGCAAGGAAGGATCGAGGCCCAGGGTTTGGCGCGCCTCGCCCTTGGGCGTGGGGCGGAAGCGCGCGGCGTCCACCCCGTTGGTGGAGGCGAATCCCTTTTCGCGCGGCGCTCCCATGCGCACGGCCCCGTCCACCAGGGCCTGCGCCACGCCGAAAAAACGGCTGCAGCGGCGCAAGGCGAACACCACCTGCCGAGCGCGCATGGGAAAGCGGTGCAAGTCGTTGATGTCATGGCCGCGCAAGGTCACGGTGAAGGGAACGCCCATGGACCTGGAAAGCAAAGTTCCCGCGAAGCCTTCGGGAAACGCCAAATGGCAGTCGAGCAGGTCGAAGCGGTTTTTCCAGCCGTTCCTTTGGATCAGCCGCTTGACCGCCCTGGCCACGAAGAAACCGTCCAATGGCTTGAGGATCATGGGAAAGGAAAAGAACCGGGGAAAGTAGGTGGGGTAGGCGTTGGCGTCCGTGGAAGGGGGAACCCGATCACGATTGCCGTACTTGCGGAAAAACCGCTGCCCCGGAAACCAGGGAATGGGCGAAACCACGGTGAGGTCGACGAGTTCGGCCAAAGCGTCCAGGCGTTGCTTCACGAATTGGGCGTGGACCGGCATGCGCGGGTTGGGAAACATGGTGGAAACCGACAGGACGCGCGGGCGATTCATAAGCCTTCCAATACGAAAGAAAAAAACTGCTCCGCCTTGCGGTCCCAGGATTCTTCCTTGAGGAAGGATTCCAGGCCGGCCGGGGCGGGAACGGGGTTGCGCAAGATATCGGCCACGGCCTCCGCGAAGCGCGGGCCGTCGGCCACCGTCAGGTATTCCGCGAGCTTCGCCACTTCGGGTAGGGGCGTGGCCACCACCGGCTTTCCCGTGGCCAGGTATTCGCGCAGTTTCAGGGGGTTGATATTGCGGGTGGTCTCGTCCACCACGTAGGGCAGGATGCAAACGTCGAAAGCCGCGACCAGATCGGGAAGATCCCCATAGGCCGCCTTGCCGAACAGACGGAGGTTGGGGAGATCCGCGAATGCGGACATGTCCCGGTCGACGGGACCGATGGCGGCGACGGAGCCCCCGGGAAAGGCGCGGCAAAGATCGCGCAGCAAAACGGCGTCGACCCGTTGATCGAACACCCCGAACATGCCGAGCACGGGCTTGCCCAGGCCCGCCAGCGGATTGCCGGGCCGGACCTTGCCGGAGGCGAAATGTGCGGCGTCGACGCCATGCGTCAACAGCGTCGCTTCGGCCACGTGCCGCCCGCGGCTTTCCAGGATGGGCGACGATGTCGCCACCAAGGCGTCACAGCGCGCCAGGGTTTCTTGTTCCAACCGACGCATGGCCGAACCGTCGACGCCATGCCATTGGGTGAAGTCGTCCACGCAGTAATACACCTTCTTGCGGAACAGTTTGTCGGCGAACAATCCGGGGACGATCGGCAATGTGCTGACCAGCACGATGTTTTTGCGGGGCGGAAGATCCGCCAAGGCTCTCCGCACCGCCCGCATCAACAATTTTTGGTTCAGGGCCGCGCTCCAGCGCCGCCGGAAGGAAGGCCACATGCGCGGATTGATAACGACGGGGTTGGGAGAACCGGCCGCGGACGCCCCGCGCGATCCGTGCGGCGTCGATTCGGCGGAGGAATCGTGGGACATTTTCGCCCCTCGGGGATTGCTCTCGGGGGGGCGAAGCCAGCCCGCGATCACCTGCATTCCCCGCTTCAAATCGTAGAGGCTCAACCTTGGCGTCCGCAAGCCCACTGTATTGACCCACAGCACCCGCGCATGCGGAAGGACGCGCCGGAAAAGATGCTGGCAGCTCGAGGGATGCCGTCCCCAATCGTCGGAGAAGACCACGAACACGGTGTCGGAAAGACGCGGGTCGGCGGGCTGCATGCGGCTTAGCGGAAGCCCGGCTTATATGCTAGTATTTTACCCAACTATGCCTTTCGAGCCCGCGGGGCCGGTTCGCGCCCATTCCCATCCGGACCAATTTAGCAAAGCCAAGGCGGCGATCCCGATTGCGGAGTACCGGCGTCGCCGCCGACCGGGCCTCGCGGGAACGCCATGAACATCCTCTATATTTCTCAACGGCTTCCCTATCCTCCCAATCGCGGGGACAGGATACCCACCTTCAATCATATCAAATATCTGTCGCAAAGGCATAAGGTGTTCGCGGCGGCGCTGTATCAGGACAGGGAAGACGAAAAGCATATCGCGAAGCTTTCGGATTGGGCCACGGCGGTGGTCGCGGAATATCAGCCGCGCCGGATGTCCATGCGGGGCGCGTTGCGCGCATTGTCGCGGGGCCTGCCTATTTCCCCGGGCTATTTTTTCAACCGTAAACTGGGGTCCCGCATCCAGGCCTTGATTGCGGACGGGAAAATCGAGGCGGTGGTTGTGTTTTCCTCCTCCATGGCCCAGTACGTCGAGGGAAACGCGAACCTGGTCCGCATCATGAATTTTTGCGACGTGGATTCCCAAAAATGGAGCGACTTGGCCGCGCGCGCGCGCGGATTCAAGGCCTGGATTTTCAGGCGGGAAGCCCGCCTGCTGCTGGAATTGGAGAGGAAAATCGCCGCGTCCTTTACAGCCAGCTGCGTGGTGACGGAAAACGAGGCCGCCATCTTCCGGCGCTTTATTCCCGGGGCCGAACCGGTGGTGGTGGCCAACGGCGTGGACTCCGGGTTTTTCGGCGCCACCGTGCGGAAACCCGTCGCGCAGGAACTGGCGTTCGTGGGCGTCATGGATTACGAGCCCAATGTGGAAGCGGTGGTTTTTTTCGCCCGCGAAGTCTGGCCAAATTTGCGCGCGCTGTTTCCGGCGGCGCGGTTCAATATCGTCGGGGCCAGGCCGTCGCGCGAGGTGCAAAACCTGGCGGCCGTTCCCGGAATCACCGTGACCGGATTCGTGGAGGACGTGCGTTCCTACCTGGCCACGGCGGCGTTGATCGTGATTCCGCTGGCCGTGGCGCGGGGAATCCAGAATAAAATCCTGGAGGCCATGGCGGCCGGCGTTCCGGTGCTTACCGCTCCCGCCGCCGCGGCCGGTTTTTCCCCCGAGGCGCGGGCGCGGCTTTTCACGGCCGCCAGGGAGGCGGAGCCGTTTCTGGAGGCGATCCGATTGCTGCTGTCCGATGCGGACGCATTGCGCCTGAGGGGAGAATCCGCCCAGGCCTTCGTGCGCGAACATTTTTCCTGGGAAAGCAAAACCAAGGTGCTGGAAAACCTCATCGTGAACGCCGTCTCGAAACCGGCGGGGGCCTAGAGTTCATGTGCGGCATCAGCGGCATTTTCTCTCCGGCGCGCCCCTTGGTGGCCGCGGCGTTGGACTCCTGCCGCCGCATGAACGCGGCCATGCTGCACCGCGGCCCCGACGAGGAAGGGTTTTATGAGGACGAGGGATTGGTGCTGGGCCACCGGCGCCTAAGCATCATCGACTTGAGCGCGGGCCAGCAGCCCATGCACAGCGGCTGCGGCGATTATACCGTGGTCTTCAACGGCGAAATCTACAACTTCCCCGAATTACGCGCCGAGTTGCAGGCCATGGGACATTCCTTCCGAACGCGCAGCGACACCGAGGTGATCCTGGAGGGTTATAAGGCCTGGGACAGGGAGGTGCTGGGGCATTTGCGCGGCATGTTCGCCTTCGTGCTGTACGACAAGCCGCGCCGCCTCATACTCGGGGCGCGCGATCCCATCGGGAAGAAACCGCTTTATTTCCATTGCGACGGAGGGGAATTGCGGTTCGCCAGCGAACTGGAGTCCCTGCGCGCCGGCGGCTCCCTGTCCGATCGCGTTTCCATGGAAGCGGCGGGGCTTTATTTCTCCCTGGGATTCATCCCCGCCCCGCTGTGCATTTACGCGGACGCGCGCAAGCTGGAGGCGGGGCAGGCCTTCCTTTTTTCGCGCGGCGGTTTGGAGCTATGGCGGTATTGGGACATCCCCATGGCGCCCCGCCTGGAAACGGGGGAAGCGGAGAACCTGCAATGGCTGGACGGCTTGCTGGATCACGCGGTACGCAAGCGCCTGATGAGCGAAGTGCCCCTTGGCGCCTTTTTATCGGGCGGCGTGGACAGCAACCTCGTGGTCTCCGCCATGGCCAAGGTTTCCCCTACGCCCGTGAAAACCTATACCGCCGGATTCGGCGGGCGATCCCACCTGCCTGGCGTGCGCGACGAGCGTGAGCTGGCCGCCGCGGCCGCCTCGCATTACGGCACCGTCCACCGGGAAATCAATTTGTCTCCCGCGGACGCGGGTCCTTTGCTGCCGGATCTGGTCCGGCATTTGGGCGAGCCGCTGGCCGATCCTTCCATCCTGCCGACCTACCTGGTTTGCCGCGAAGCGCGGCGCAGCGTCACCGTGGTCCTGACCGGCGATGGGGGGGACGAACCGTTCGGGGGGTATTCCTTCCGTTATCTCCCCCATTTGCGCGAGCAAAGGCTGCGGCGGTTCATACCGCGCGTCCTGGCCCGGGCCGCCGCCGCCGCGCTGGGGCCGGCGGCCAAGGCTTCCGCGTCTCTCCGCCGCGTGTGCGCGTTGCTGGCCAATCTCTCGGTTTCGCCGGAAGAGGCCTTTTACCGCGACCTTTCGCCGCTGACCGGTTTGGGCAGGGTATTGCAGGGACCTTTGCAAACCGCTCCGGGGTCCGCCTTCAAGCTCGTGGAGACGCTATATAGGAAGGCCGCGGGCCGCGACGAATTGACGCGCATCCTGTACGTGGACACGCGCCTGTACATGTGCGAAAACGTGTTGGTCAAGGCGGATCGCATGAGCATGGCGGCTTCCCTGGAACTGCGCTCTCCGTTGCTGGACGACGGCCTCGTCTCCTTCGCCTTTTCCCTGCCGGCCGGCCTCAAGATACGCGGCCACGAATGCAAATATTTGCTGAGGCGGTTGGCGAAGGACAAAATCGCCCCGGGCTTGGCGGATCAGCCCAAAACCGGATTTTCCTTTCCCGTGGAGGAATTCCTGCGCGGAGCCTGGCGCGGCGATTTCGAGTCGCGCACCCTGGGACCCGCTTCCCCGTTGTCGGAATATCTCGACCCGTCCGCCTTGGCCGGCCAATGGCGGGCCTTCCTCGCCGGCGACGATCGCCCCATGCGGTTTCTATGGAGCGCCTACATATTCGCCATTTGGCACAAGGATGTCTTTCAAGCCAAGACCTGAAGCGGGGCCGGCGCCGGAACGTTGGATCGCATGCGGCAGGAATCGCGGCGAACCTGGTTGAACGCGAGCGCCGTTTAGGCCGGGTTTTCTCCGCGCAGGCGAATGACCTTGGCCGGGTTTCCCGCGGCGACAGCGTAATCGGGAAGGGGCTTCACCACCACCGAACCCGCGCCCACCACGCATTTTTTTCCGACATCGCAGCCTATCACCGATTTGTTTCCGATCCAGGAATCGGCCCCGACGCGGACGGCGCGGAAATGCCCCGGCTGCTCGCGGATGGGAGTTTCCAGGTCCTCGATGCCATGCTGCCCCATGCCGCTCAGCACGTGAGAGCCCGTGCCCAGCAGCACGTCATCCTCCAGGACGCAAAGGCCCAGGTTGCAGAACGGGCCGACGTAAACGCCTTTGCCGAGGGTGATGCCAGGATGCGCCAGGGTGGCGCCGAAGCAAATGCACGCGTCCCGTCCGAGGGACTGCAGGGCTAGTTTGTAAAATCCGTAACGTAAATAATTTCCACCCAGGCCCGGGAGGAGGCTGAGCGCCTGGGACCAGCCGTAAAAGCATTTCTCTCGCCCCAGGAGCGCCGCTTCCAGGCGGTAAAGAAGCCACCAGGGAAACATCCACGCGACGGCGCAGCCGTACAGGCAGTTTTTCAAAAGGGCCTTCATTTCAGGACTGCCCCAAGGCGCGCCGGTAAATCTCCCCGTACCGGTTGTCCATCTGTTCCGGCAGAAACCGTTCCTCGTAGCGCCGCCGGGCCGCCATGCCCATGGCCGCCGTCGAGGCGCCGCCGCCGGCGAGGGCCAGCATGGCCTGCGCCAGCGCCGCTTCGTCCTCCGAGGGCGTCAGGAATCCGGTTTTGCCTTCTTCCACCACATGCGGATTTCCCCCCACGCGCGTGACCACGGAAGGCAGGCCGGCCGCCATGGATTCAATGAGGCTCACGCTCGTGCCCTCGTTCAGGCTGCTGAGCACGAAGGCGTCCGAAGCGTACAGCCAATCGCTCACCTCGCCTTGGAAACCCGGCATGACGACTTGGTTTTCCAGTCCAAGCCGGCTTCGTTCCGCGAGTATGGCCTCCTTTTCCGGGCCGTCGCCCACCAACGCCAGAAGGACCCCGGGGTTGGCGTCGGCCGCCTTGCGGAAAGCGCGCAGCAGGCCGGGAATCCATTTGATGGGATCGAAGCGGCTGCAAAGAATGAACACGAATCCCTCCGCAGGAAGATTCAGCTTGGCGCGCAAGGCGGTTTTGTCGGCTGTCCGCTTTGGAAACGAAATGCCGTTGAAAACCACTTCCACCCTGTCCGGTGAAAATCCCTCCACCTCCTCCAAGGCCTTTTTCACCGCGGGAGACACGGCCGTGATGGCCGAGGCGCGCATTTGTGCGAAGCGGTTGAAAATCCGGCGTTTGGGGGACGGCAAATCGGGATGGAAGCGGCCGTGTTCCGTGAAGACGATTTTAAGGCGGGGGTTCAGGAAACCCGCCGACACGCCGTAGAAAAAAGGCGTGTATTGATGGCAATGGAAAATATCGATGCCATGCGCGGCGGCGTGGCGGGCCAGCCTGTACGGCAGGGAAAAATCGATTCCGGGCCGCCGGCGCATCAAGGTGAGGGGGACGCCGTCGCGGACCGCCCTTTCCCCCACCGCGCCGACCAGATCGAGGCAAAGACAGGAGGCCGCGAAGCCGGTAGGAGGATTGCGCAGCATGCGTTCCACCAATATTTCCGTTCCTCCGAAGGGCAGGCCGAGAACGACGTGGGCCAGGCGCGGACTACCCATGGTTGGAGTCAAAGCTAGCTTTCCTCACGCGCCATTCACCGCGCCGCCGTGTAACGCGAGGAGAACTCCCAATATTCCCTGGCGGCGATGCGCAGGTATTCGTCCCAAGCCCAGGGGCCGATGGCGCCTTTGTCGGCGTTCCAGCGGGAAAAGGCTTCCTTAAGGAAGAGCCGAAGGGAATCCGGCTGGTTCTCCAGCATGGCTTCGGCCTTGAATTCCCGGCCCATGGCGAGGTGGCAGGCCAGTTCCAGCGCCGCCAAGCTCGAATCGCGCCCGCCGATTTGCAGGGTTTTCACGTCCTCCAAGGCGCCGGCCGGATTTCCCTTGGCCAGATGCAGATACGCGTTGAAGAGAGTGGAGGCGTTCAACCGCTCCGGCATGCTGGCCGCCATGGCCGAGTACAGGAGGATGGCCGAATCGTATTGCCCTTGCCGCGCCTTGAGCAGGGCCCATTCCGAAAGCGCGGGCTGGTTGGCTTCCCACATGCCGCGATAGGGAACCAAAGTCAGCTCCGCTTCCTGCCTGCGGCCGGCCTGGAAATGGATCCTGGCCTTGCGCACGGCGAGCAGTACTGCGGCGGCGGAATCGGAGGGTCGCCGGGAAAGCAGAAGCGGCAGGATGGAATCGCCCTTGCCGTCCTGGGCATAGGCGTCGGCCAGCAGCATGCGCACCCGCTCATTGGCCGGGATGGCGGCGGCGGCCCGCAAGGCAAAACGGCGGCTTTCCTCCGCCCTGCCCGCCTTGACCAAATCCTCCGCCAGCGGAAGCAACGCCAGGGAGGAATCCGGATATTTCCCGCGCAAATAGCGCAGTTGCTCCTCGGCGGTATCCGGCCGGCCTTCCCGCAAGCGCATTTCCGCGAGCAGCAACCTGGCCTTGAAATACCCGGGATCTTCCCTGAGAACGGAGTTCAGGCTCCGGGCGGCCTGGTCGAGTTTGCCGGCTTGCAGGGCGGCATCCGCCAAAACCAGCAGGCCTTGCTTGTCGCCGGGATGGCCGCGGACATACATCTCGGCGTTATGCATCGCGCCTTTGAAATCGCCGTCCTGCCGGCTGCGCGCGTTCATGAACAAAAGCACCTCGAGCGAGACATAGGGCGAAAACCCGCCGACCGCGGCGTAGGCCATTTGATATTCCTGCAGGGCAGCGGTGAAATTGTTTTCATGCGCGAACGAGCGTGCCTTGGCGATATGGCGGGCATGGCGCTTGCCGGGCAGATTTTGGTAAATTAACGCGGCTGACAACCCCAAAACCAAAAGCAGAATTGTGTAAAGGAGTTTTTTCAGCATGAAAACCCGGGGCCGCCCCTCGTTTGCCGGACTTGTATTTGGAAATTTGGCTTAATATAATAATCCACCAATTGTTACCTTTTTATAATCGCGCATGAATAGAAACGGAAAAGCCGCCAAGTTCCTGTCCGGGGACGGCGAAGAAGAATTACAGCCGGCCCCGCGACGCATCCCCTCCCTTGCGAGCCTTTTTCACGTCCTATGGCTGAAAAAATGGCCCATGTTGATCGTCTGGGCCGTACTGGCCCTGCCCACCGGCCTGGCCTTGTCCATCTTCAACCTGCCCAAGTCGTACACCGCGGCCACGGTGCTGCGCTTCCCCTCGGTGGTCGGCGCCCAAACCAATGTCATGCGGGACATGGCCATCACCCAGGGCGAAAGCATCATCAGCATTTTCGGCAGTTTCCAGGTGTTGCAGGCCACTTCGGACAAATTGGGACTGATGGTGCGCATCATCTCCCCCAACCTTTTCTCGCGCTTCATCTTCAAGTCGGTGCATTACACCAAGAATCCGGACCTCGGCCGTTACACCATCAACCTGGAAGGACGGGGCGTCGTGTCCATGCTCTACCGGCCCCGCAAAAGCAGGACGGAATACCTGCTCTACCGCGGGGCCCTGCAGGACAACAAGCTCGCGGTCGCCGGCCTGGAATTGGAATTGACTCCCAATTTTTTACGCGGCCTGCATGGCCCGCAGGTGCAAATGGAGGCGAGCAGCCTGGAAGAAACCGTGCTGGACCTCAAAAAAAGCCTGGCCACCCGTCCCCTGGGCTCCTCCAATTTCGAAATCAAGCTCAAGGACAGGGATCCGTGGCTGGTGGCCGAGATCCTGAACACTCTCCGGCAGGAATTCCTTACAGTCTATTACGGCACCACGGAAGTCCAGGACGTGGGAATTCTGGTGCAAATGGAAAAGGATCTGGGGCTGGCCAAGGAAAAACTCGACAAGAGCCAGGACGAATTGTCCAAGTATTACGCCGCCCATCCCGAATTGATGCGCCAGGAAACGAGCGGCGCCGGCAACAGTCTCGTGTACCTGGAAACCAGACAGCAGGCCGAAACCACCCGCCGTAACCGGCAGCGCGTGGCGGAAGCCATGGCGGCCAAGGACGAAAACACCTCTCCGGAAAAGAAATATTTTTGGGCCATCGAACTGTTGTCCTCCATGTCCGAGGCAGGGGAAGGCAAGGCCAATATCCTCCGCGCCAGCCTCACGGATTTGAACACCCGGCAAACGGGCTATCGCAACACCTTGGGCCCGGAACATCCCCGCATCGCCGAGGCGGAACGGGACAAAGAGGCCATTTACCGGCAAATCGAACAGGCCGAGGCCCAGCTTATGCGCAAATTGGATCGCGAACTGACGGATTTGCGGCTGAAGGCGGCGGGTTCCGCGCCGTCGCAAACCGTGGTGCCCATCAAAGTGCAATTGGAAGTGGAACGCCTGAACGGCGTCAACAAGAACAACGAGGAAATCTACAACCGGCTGCTGGAAAGCTATAACCGCGCCAAGCTGGTCACGGGCTCGGAGTTCTTCAAGGTCACCGTGGTGGACCAGGCGCGCCCCGCCCTGTATGAAGCGCCTTCCCTGAAGGCGAGGCTGCTCATCGCCGTGGCCGCCGTCGTCGTGCTGCTGCTGCTCATTCCCGGGGGTTATCTGGGATGGCTGCTGGTATTCATCCGCATCTGGACCAAGGACGATTTGCAGACTTTGCTGGACATCAAGCCCCTGGGCGAAGTGCCCTTGCGCAAGGCCACGGTCAAGGACGACGATCTTTTCCAGAAGTCCAGCGGCCTCGATCCCCTGTTGCTGTACCACGGGCGGGATTATCAATTGGAGGACGTGGAATGCTTCCGCATCATCCGCGAGGAGGCCGAGAACACCTTCCGCAATCCCGCCCATCCGGGACGGTATTGCATCATGTTCACCTCCTCCCATCCGCATGAAGGCAAGTCCACCTGCGCCAGCAACCTGGCCGTGACCTTCGCCCGCAAGGGCAAGCGCACTTTGCTGGTGGACGCCGACTTCCGGCTGGGGCGCATCGCGCGGATTTTCAACCTGCAGGTCGGCACCGGCCTGGATGAGGTGCTGGGGCGCTCCGATCTGTCTCCCGCGCAATTCCTGGACACCGCCACCCAGACGTTTTTGAACACCAGGCAGCGGAATCTGGTGGTGGCGCCGCGCAAATTCCCCGATCCGGACGCCGGGGAAATCGCCAGCTCCGATCGCTTCATCGCCTTCATCAAGATGGTGCGGGAGCAATTCGACGTCGTCATCATCGATGCGCCGCCGGTCATTATCACACCGGAGCCCTTGTCCATGGCCGAAGCCACCGACGGCATCATTTTCGTATGCCGCTCCGGCAATACCACGGCCGCGGAGGCCCGCGAAGCCATTTCCATCCTCAGGGACAGGCGCGTTCCCATGGCCGCCATTTTGAACGGCGTGAAGGACACGCCCTTCCACCGCAGCCGCTACCGCAAGTATTCCTATTACTATCAAGTGCAACCCAAGCCCGGCGGCGAAGGCGGAGGGGCTTAAGGACTTTAGGGTCTGGGAACACGGGACCTTCCCTTAATTATATTTTTGGCCCGGTTGCCCCGGTTGTGGTTGTGTAGGCCGTGGCCGGGACCCATGGCACTGGAACGGCGTCCCCAGGAGGCAGGCATGAACGGAAATATCTCCCCGAAAAAATTTGCAGGACGAACGCTTTCCGGAAACGGCCGTTTTTTCCCGATCGGATTGTTCGCATTAGCTTTGCTTGCCGGAGCGGCTTCTCCGGGCCGGGCCCAGGATTTGGAGCAAGGCGCCCGCAGCCAACGTTTCAAGGCCGGCGAGGCCATTATCATCCGTGTGCCTCTGGACACCACTTCCATATTCAACGACGGGTATCCCATCGACGCGGCCGGCTATGCCGAAATTCCCGTGGTCGGGAAGATCAAGGTGGACGGCCGCCGGCGGCAGGACGTGGAGGAATACCTGGGGCAGAGGTTGGCGCAATATCTGCGCGACGTGCACATTACCGCCTTGCCCGCCGCCAGGCTGACATTGTTGGGGTACTGGCAAAGGCCTGGGATGGTTTACGTGGACGCCAACGCCACCTTGTGGGACATCGTGTACGGCGCCCGCCCCCAGGTCAACGACGCCTCCCATGGACGCGGTCCCGCGGGCGAGGACAACATCCTCAAGCTGAAGGCGATGCGTGGCAAGGAAACCCTGGATTTGGACATACTGGAATCCCTGTCGGCGGGCGCGACATTCGCCGACGCCGGATTGAAATCGGGCGACATGTTGGTCATTCCCAACCCCGAAGGGCATCATGCCTGGTACTGGATCCGCGAATCGCTGGTGGCCACCGCGCAACTGGCCACCATTATCACGGCCATCGCGACGGTGTATATCACCTATCAGATTTACGAAAATCAGCAGTGAGCCGGCCAATCGCGCGCCTTCCGCGCGCCGGCGGCCGGGGGACGGTTTTCCATCGTTCTTGAAAAGCTCAGTCCAGCCGCCGAAGCCGATTACCGGGCCTTCGTTCTAGGATCTTCCCGCGCCGATTACTGCCTCGATCTTTCCTGGCGCCGCATCATCTCCGAAGCCTATGGCTGGGACGGGGAATACTTCTTCTGCCGCGACGCGGCCGGTGCCGTGAAAGGCGTGGCGCCTTATATCCGCCTGGGAAACTCCTGGTCCAAGGGCGGCCTGACGTCCCTGCCCTTCCTGGATTACGGCGGCGTGGCGGCCGACACGGCCGAGTCCGAAACCGTTCTGCTCGAGGCCTTGCGCGCGGAAGCGCGCCGGTTTCGGCTTCCCCTGGAAATCCGCTGCCGGCAGCCCCTTTTGACCATGCCCCCCCCGGCGAATGAAAAAGTGGCCATGTTCCTGCCGTTGAACGGCCATGACGAAAAGAGCTATTGGGCCGCTCTGGACGCCAAGGTGCGCAACCAGGTCCGCAAGGCGGAAAAATCCGGGGTGACTCTCAAGGCCGGAAAAGAGGAATTGCTGGATGATTTTTACCGGGTGTTCTGCGTGAACATGCGCGACCTGGGATCGCCCGTGCATGGCCGCCAATTGTTCGCCGCGGTGCTGGCGCATTTTCCCAAGGCCGAAATCGTGAACGCCTATTTGGACGGCAAGTGCATTGGCGGGTTGGTGGCCCTGTACTGGAAGGACGAAGCCATCATCCCCTGGGCCTCCACCTTGCTCGCCTATCGGACCTATTGCCCAAACAACGCCTTGTATTGGGACGTCCTGCGCCGGGCGCTGAACGCCAGGCTGGCCAGGGTCGATTTCGGGCGCAGCACCCGTGTGGCGGGAACCTATCGTTTCAAGAAGCAATGGCTGGCGGAGGAAGCGCCGCTTTGCTGGTATCCTTTCGACGCGTCGGGAAAGCCGCGATCCGAAGTGGCGCATTTGTCCACGGGCGGATTGTCCTGGGCGGCGGCGGTTTGGAGCCGCCTGCCATTGGCCTTGGCCAATGGCCTGGGACCGCGTCTCAGGCGGCGACTGGCGGCATGAGCGGCGGCGGAAAAAAGGCGGCCCGCCTGCTTTGGCTGCTTTTTTCCCTGTTCGTGGTGTACGGCACCACCATTCCCTTCCGCTTCGATTCGCGGGCCATGCCTCTATCCGCGCGCCTCGCCCGCATCGACTGGGCCTGGATCAGCTACCAATACGGCAGCGTTTCCGTGGGCGACGTGGTGCAAAACGTGCTGTTGTTCATCCCATTCGGTTTCCTGGGATACGCCTCCCTGCGTGGGAGGCGATCGGCGATCGGACTCGTCTTGCTGACGGTGGCGGGCGCGGCCTTGAGCATGCTGGTGGAATTCCTGCAATTGTTTTCCGAGACCCGCCATTCCTCCCTGTCCGACGTGTTGTTCAACACCCTGGGCGCGGCGTCCGGCGTGGCGCTGGCGGCGGTATTGAAAAATTCGGCCGCAGGAATCAAATCCCATCCGCGCATCCGCGGTTTTTTGGATTCGGAATCGGTGTATCCGCTTTTCGTATTCCTGATCCTCGCCGCCGCCGGGGCCTGGGGGCCGTTCGACTTTTCCCTGGACGTCGGGCTGGCCTGGGCCAAGGTCAAGCCCCTGATCCACAATCCCTTCGTGTTCACTTTGCCCAACGACGACGCGGCCAACTTCATCCGCTTTCTCCTGCTATCCCTGTTCGCCTGCCGCCTGGCCAAGGAAGCGGGTTTGTCCAAGCCGGCGGCGTCGGGCCTGTTTTTCGGCGCGGCGCTGGGCATATGCCTGGAAGCAGGCCAGATGATCATCCAGTCGCGTTCGCCGGAATTGCAGGACGCCCTCGTGAACGTGGCGGGAGCGCTGGCAGGCGGCCTGGCCTTCCGTTTTCCCGGCTTCCGCGAAAGGCCGCGGTTATGGATTTCCTGCGGGGCGCTGGCCGTCTTGGTCGCGGCGGGCATGCGGGGAATGTATCCCTACCGGTTGAGCGGCCATCATCAAGGCTTCAACTGGGTGCCGTTCCTTCCCCATTACGAGAGGACATCCCTCGCGACCTTGGACAATTTCATGGCCAACGCCATGTTGTACTTTCCGTTGGGATTCCTGGCGGCCTACTTTTTTCCGGGGCGGAAGCAGGCGGCCTGGACGGCAGCGGCGCTGGCCGCGGCCTCCGCGCTGGCCGTGGAATGGGCCCAGGGTTGGATGGAAGGACGTTACTCCGATGTTACCGACGTGCTGGGAGCCTTGCTGGGCAGCGTGGCCGGGACCATGGTGGTGTGGCGGGGTTGGCCGGCTTTCCGCGCGTATTTGCGGGAGGAAGGCGGGCCGCGGTGAAGGCGGCGCAAGTGTTGATAGCCGGCGGCGGAATCGTGGGCCTGGCCACGGCTTGGCGGATTTTACAGCGCTTCCCCGGGCATGGCCTGCAATTGCTGGAAAAGGAAAGCGGTCTGGCCCGCCATCAAACCGGCCATAACAGCGGCGTCCTCCATTCCGGCATTTATTACCGGTCTGGCAGCCGCAAGGCCGAACTATGCCGCCGCGGACATTCCCAAATGGTGGCGTTCTGCGGCCGGCATGCGGTGCCCCATGAACTGTGCGGCAAGCTCATCATCGCCGTTTCCGAAGCGGAAAAGCCGCGCCTGGAAGCCTTGCGCCTCAAGGCGGAAGCGAACGGCATTCCGGGCGTGAAATTGCTGTCCCTGGAGGCCATCCGGGATTTTGAACCGCATGCGGCCGGCTTGCAGGCCTTGCATGTGCCCGGGGCCGGCATCGTGGATTACCGTACCGTGGCCGAAAAATTGGCGGAGGAAATCCGGCGCATGGGAGGGGAAATCCTGACCGGCCAGTCAATTTCGGAATTGCGGACGCTCCGGGAAGGCAAGCTCATCAGGGCCGGCGAGGCCGAATTCCGCGCCGATTTTTTCATCAATTGCGGCGGATTGCAATCCGATCGCATCGCCAAAATGGACGGGCTGGATCCGGGGCTGGCCATCGTGCCCTTCCGCGGGGAATATTACGAGCTGAAACCCGAAGCGGCGAAGCTCGTGCGCAACCTCATCTATCCCGTGCCGGATCCGGCCTTCCCCTTCCTGGGCGTGCATTTCACGCGCATGATTCGGGGCGGCGTCGAATGCGGCCCCAACGCGGTATTGTCCTTGAAACGGGAAGGATATCACAAATCGGATATCAGTTTGCGGGACCTCTGGGAAACCCTTTCCCTGCCCGGCTTCCGGCGGCTGGCCCGCCGCCATTGGCGCATGGGATTGGACGAGTTGCGGCGGTCCTTTTCCAAGGCGGCTTTCGCGCGGGCGCTGCAACGCCTGGTGCCCGAAACGCGCGAGGACATGCTGGTCCGGGCGGAGGCGGGGGTGCGGGCGCAGGCCTTGCGGAACGACGGTTCGCTGGAAGACGACTTCGCCTTCGCGGAAGGGCCGCGCAGCCTGCACGTGCTCAACGCGCCGTCGCCGGCGGCCACCGCCTCCCTGGCCATCGGGGAGGAAATCGCGGCGCGTTACGCCGGGATGGCGGGATTATAAGCCCGGGCTGCGCGCCCCGAACTTGGCGTCCATGACATGGGACGCGTACCCTTAAGGTTCCCGCGTGCGCGCCAGACGCATGTCCACGCGCTCGCCGTTCAATTTGACGACGCGGCCGGGCGCTCCCACCACGGTGCAATCCGAGGGAACGTCGCGCATGATGATCACGGCTTCGGCGCCTATCTTGACCCGATCCCCGACGGTGATGGGGCCCAGCAAGGTGGCGTTGGTGCCGATGAGCACGTTGTCGCCGATGGTGGGATGCCGTTTGCCGGCATGCTTTCCCGTGCCTCCCAAGGTGACCCTTTGGAACAGGACGCAATTTTTACCCACTTCGGCCGTTTCCCCGATGACGATGCCCATGCCATGATCGATGAACAGGCCCTTGCCTAGCTTGGCCCCGGGATGGATTTCGATGCCGGTCAGGAAACGCGCGATTTCGGACACCAGCCTGGCCAGGAAGAAGAGGCGGAGGCGGTACAGGGGGTGGGCGATATAACGATGGAGGACCAGGATATGCAGGCCCGGATACAGCAGCGGTTGCAATCCCTTGGCGGCGGGATCGTTGCGGTAAATGGTCTTGAGATCCTCGAACATTCCGAAAAGTTAAAATAATCACCGGCCTGGCGCATCGGCGGCAAGCGGCTTCCGGCGAAGGTTAACTGCCCGGCGCAAAGGTTCAAACCTGTCGCAAGGGGTTTCAAAACGAATTTTGGATGAGCAAAAAAAAGATCCGCGGAGAGAGGATTATCCGCGGATCTTGGGGGCCGGGTCAAACGCCTTCAAGGCGTGTAAACGGCCCTTTTCTCGAGTACCGCGCCGGCATTTTTCGCCGAGGCGGGAATCGACAGGCGCACCAGGTACACTCCGGCCCGCATCGCGCCGGCCGATCCGCCGTTCCAGGACAGGGAGCGCTGCCCGTTCCTGAAACGCACCGTCTGTTTCCACACCGCCCTGCCGCGCATGTCGATTATGCTCAGGTTGGCGGTTTCCACGCCGGCGGGCAGGGGAAAGGACAGCGCGGACATCCCGGACAGGGTGAACAGGAAACGATCGGAAGTCCTCGCGGCTCCTATCGCCGTGGTGGCGCTGACCGTGATGTTGATGGTGAACGTCGTGGAGCCTCCGCTATTGGTCGCGGTCACCACGTAATTGGCCGATGCGGTGGCGGTGGTCGGCACGCCGGAAATGACGCCCGTGGACGTGTTCAAGGAAAGGCCGGCAGGCAGCGCCGGGCTTACCGAATAGCTGGTGACGGTGCCGGTGACCGTGGGCGAATTATTGGTAATCGCCCCGCCGATGGCATAGGTGACCGGCGTGGCATAGGACAGCCCCGAGGGCGCGGCACTGTTCACCGTGATGTTGACGGTGGCGGTGGTGGAACCTCCGCTATTGGTGGCGGTCACCACGTAATTCGCGGCCGCCGTGGCGGTGGTGGGGGTTCCGGAAATGACGCCGGTGGAGGTGTTCAAGGACAAGCCGGCCGGCAGGGCGGGCGTGACGGAGTAGCTCGTCACGGAACCGGTGACCGTGGGAGAGTTGTTGGTGATGGCCGCGCCGATGGTATAAGTGACCGGCGTGGTATAGGACAAGCCGGACGGCGCGGCGTTGTTCACCGTGATGTTGACGGTGGCGGTGGTGGAGCCTCCGCTGTTGGTCGCGGTCACGGTGTAATTGGCGGCGGCCGTGGCGATGGTGGGGGTTCCGGAAATGACGCCGGTGGAGGTGTTCAAGGACAGGCCGGCCGGCAGGGCGGGCGTGACGGAATAGCTCGCCACGGAACCGGTGACCGTGGGAGAGTTGTTGGTGATGGCCGCGCCGATGGTGTAGGTGACCGGCGTGGTGTAAGAGAGGCCGGAAGGCGCGGCGTTGTTCACCGTGATGTTGACGGTCGCGGTGGTGGAGCCTCCGCTGTTCGTCGCCGTCACGGTATAGTTCGCCGCGGCGGCAGCCGTGGTGGGCACCCCGGAAATGACGCCCGTGGTCGTATTCAGGGACAGGCCGGCGGGTAGGGCGGGACTTACCGAGTAGCTGGTCACGGTGCCGGTGACCGTGGGCGTATTGCTGGTGATGGCCGTTCCGATGGTATAGGTGACCGGCGTGGTATAGGATAGACCCGAAGGCGGGGCATTGTTCACCGTGATGTTTACGGTGGCCGTCGTGGACCCGCCGCCATTGGTGGCGGTCACCACGTAATTCGCGGCCGCAGTGGCGGTGGTGGGCACCCCGGATATGACGCCGGTGGAGGTGTTCAGGGACAGGCCGGCGGGCAGGGCCGGGCTGACCGAGTAGCTTGTGACCGTGCCGGTCACCGTGGGAGTATTGTCCGTGATGGCCGCGCCGATGGTATAGGTGACCGGCGTGGTATAGGACAGTCCCGAGGGCGCGGCATTGTTCACCGTGATATTCACGGTGGCGGTCGTGGACCCGCCGCCATTGGTGGCGGTTACGGTATAGTTAGCCGCCGCCGCCGCTGTTGTGGGCGTTCCGGAGATGACGCCGGTGGAGGTGTTCAAGGACAGGCCGGCCGGCAGGGCGGGGCTTACCGAATAGCTGGTGACGGTGCCGGTCACCGTGGGAACGTTGTTGGTGATGGCAGTGCCGATCGTATAGGTAACCGGCGTGGTGTACGACAAGCCGGAAGGCGGAGAATTATTCACCGTGATATTGACGGTGGCCGTGGTGGAGCCCCCGCCATTAGTGGCCGTCACGATGTAATCGGCCGCCGCCGTGGCCGTGGTAGGCGTCCCGGAAATGACGCCCGTAACGGTGTTCAAGGACAGGCCGGCCGGCAGGGCCGGGCTTACCGCGTAGCTGGTAACCGTCCCAGTTACCGTGGGGGTATTGTCCGTAATGGCGGCGCCTATGGTATAGGTAACCGGCGTGGTATAGGAAAGGCCCGAGGGAGGCGCATTATTAACCGTGATATTGACGGTGGCGGTGGTGGAACCTCCGCCATTGGAAGCCGTCACGGTGTAATTAGCCGCCGCCGCCGCGGTAGTCGGGGTGCCGGAAATCACGCCCGTGGTGGTGTTCAAGTTCAAGCCCGCGGGCAAGGCGGGGCTTACCGAATAAGCCGTGACGGTGCCGGTGACGCTGGGCGTGTTATTGGCGATGGCCGTGCCGATGGTATAGGTGACCGGGGTGGTGTAGGAAAGGCCGGAGGGGGGAGTACCCGGCGACTGGGTCGGGCCCAAGCCGACGCATGTCGCGCCGGCTTTCTGCGATTCATAACTCAATTTCACCCAATCCGCGGAACGCGCGACATTGGAAATTTCAACCTCGTCGAACACCCCCGCCATGTAGCCGTCGCCGGTATAATTGGACTTCACCAACCAGGCATTGGTGCGCGAAATATTTTGAAGAGGCTGCGTTTGGAGGGTCGTCCCCGTCTGTCCGTTCGTGGCGCCATTCTTGTACATGTAGAGAGGGGGAGTGCTGCCCGTTCCCACGGCCACGACATAATGCGCCCAAGTGCCGCCTGCGAAATTACCGGTACTGGAGGTGTTGGCACCTCCGGTGGTGGCGCCGTTCAGGTTTTCAAAAGTCATGCGCGTACTTCCCGAAGCGCGGAAGACCTGGATATTGGTGTTGCCGTTCGTGGTATTGGCCAGTTCGCTGAGGTATTGAAATTGATTGATGGAAGTTACCGTCGGTTTAAACCATAGCGAGAACGTGTAGCCGGTGGTGAAGTTGGAATAACCGGCATAGGTGTTGGTTCCGGTATAGGGGCTCGAGGTGTTATCGGCGGAGTTGCCGATGTTGAAATAATCGCTGGTGCTGGTCGGAGTGCTGCGGGAGCCTCCCCCGCGGACCGTATCCGCTTTGCCGACAATCCCGTTGCGGATGACATAGGTTCCCGCGCCGCCGCCGAAACTGGCTCCGGAAAAATTATTGGAGGGAGTGGCGCTGGGGGCGCCGGACACGGCGTTCGGACGCGGGTCGATTCCCGGAGCGTCGCCCATGTGCCAGACCCCGACATACCCGTTGGAAGCCGTAAATACCTGGCCCCCGCTGGAACTGTCGGCGGCGGAAGCGCTTCCCCAATACATGCGGATATCGGTGGTGGAATTACCGGTCACCGTCGGAACCAATACCCAAAATTCGGCCAATTGGTTTACGGCATCCCAGCGTTCCCGTTGATGCGGAATACGGGTGACCCCGTCCGCGGCGGTAAAGCGGATATCCGCCCCGTTGGCCAAAGCCTGCGTGAACACGTCGGAATTGGCGGAGGTCAGACGGACAAGCATGGGAAAATTGCTGACCGTGCCCGCCACGTTGGCTCCCGTCGAACCCGTGTTCACCGTGAGAACTTTATAAGAGGACCACAGAGTGTAGTCTTCCGCCGCACCGGCCTTGCCAAAGAAAAAGGCCAAGGCGAACAATCCCGCCCATATCGACTTATTGCGCATTGGTTCCCAGAATTTCATTTTCATTCCCCTCGCTCGATTTTTCCTTCACTAATCAATTTATGGAATTCGAAGGAAAAATTCCCGTGGAAATATACTGACAAAACAGAAAATTCCCTAAAAGGGCCTCAAAATCGCAACCGGAGATAACATCCGGCTCCCCCATCCAAATATCCTTGGTTACAGGGGATGTGCCCAAAGATATCGGGTTTGGCCTAGGGCCGCGCATAGGTGTCGCCCCTACGCCACGGGCTTTGGCCGGGTATTAGGAAGGCATCCTTTGAAGCGGTCATTTCCCGCTCCAAACTTGCTAAATTCCCCCCTTCCCGTATCGGATGGGTTTGGCGATTCGCCATCTCTCCAGAGTTTACCGGCTCCCGTTTTGGGACAGGCCAGGAGTTCGACGAAATGTTCCGCAATCTGGACAAAAGCCAATCCTTTCCCGAGATGGAGGAGAAAATCCTTCAACTTTGGGAAAAGGACGATTGCTTCCAAAAAAGCGTTGCGGGGCGGGGCGACGGCAAGGTCTTCGTCTTCAACGACGGCCCGCCTTTCGCCACCGGCCTTCCCCATTACGGACATTTGCTGGCCGGAACCATCAAGGACATCATTCCCCGCTATTGGACCATGAAGGGTTATCGCGTGGAAAGGCGTTTCGGCTGGGATTGCCACGGGCTGCCGATCGAAAACCTGGTGCAGGATCGCCTGGGATTGACCACGGTGCGCGACATACGGGATTATGGCGTGGACAAGTTCAACGAGGCCTGCCGGTCGGGAGTGTTGACCTATACCCGGGAATGGCGCAAAACCGTCAGCCGCATGGGCCGGTGGGTGGATTTCGACAACGATTATAAGACCATGGACTTGTCCTTCATGGAATCGGTTTGGTGGGTGTTCAAGCAATGCTTCGACAAGGATCTGATCTACCAGGGCTATAGGATTCAACCGTATAGCCCGGCCTTGGCGACCTCCCTGTCTAATTTCGAGGTCAATCAAAATTACCGCGACCGGCAGGATCCTTCCGTCACCTTGGCCTTCCCCCTGGAAGGCACGGATGAAGACCTGCTGGTCTGGACCACCACCCCCTGGACCCTGCCGTCCAATCTGGCCGTGGCCTTGCATCCGGATTTGGACTACTCCCTGGTGTCCGTCGAGGGCAAAAAGCATTGGGTGGCCGAGAGCAGGCGCGCGGCCTATTTCGGCGAGGACGCCAAGGTGCTCGAAACCCGGCGCGGCGCCGCTTTCCAGGGCCGCCGCTACAAGCCGCTTTTCGAATTCGCCCCCTATATGTCGGAAAAGCAGTACACCTTGCTGAACGCCGACTTCGTCAGCGCCGAGGAAGGCACCGGAGCGGTGCATATCGCCCCTTCCTTCGGCGAAGAGGACTTCCAATTGGGCAATCGGGAAGGCCTGGGGTTGTTCGATCCCCTGGATGCCGACGGGAAGTTCACGCATTTGGTGCCGGATTGGCAGGGCGTTGGCGCCAAGGACGCGGACAAAGGCATCCTGCAAAAACTGAAGGCCGCCGGCCGCGTGCTGCGCCATGAAACCTTGGTGCATAGTTATCCGCATTGCTGGCGCACCGACGTGCCCTTGCTGTATCGCGCCCAGAAGAACTGGTTCCTGGCCCTGGACAAGACGCTTGTCTCGCCCGAAGGCCAATCCAAAACCCTGAAGGAGTGGATGATTGACTGCAACAGGCAGGTCAATTGGATTCCCGAGCATATCCGGGAAGGCCGCTTCGGCAAATGGCTGGAAGGCGCGCGGGACTGGAACCTGTCGCGCAACCGGTTTTGGGGCACATGCATTCCGATCTGGCTTTCCGAGGACGGGGGCATGCTTTGCGTGGGAAGCGTGGCGGAACTGGAATCCCTGTCGGGCAAGCGCGTGAACGATTTGCACAAGCATATCGTGGACGACATCGTCATCCGCACCAAGGACGGGAAGACCTTCGATCCCGGGGGCAAGGAATACCGGCGCACCCCGGAAGTGCTGGATTGCTGGTTCGAATCGGGTTCCATGCCTTACGCCCAGCCGCATTATCCCTTCGAGAACGCGGAAAAATTCGCGCGCGGATTCCCCGCCGATTTCATCGCCGAGGGCCTGGATCAAACCCGGGGCTGGTTCTATACCCTGACCGTGCTGGGCGCCGCGTTGTTCCAAAAGCCGGCGTTCAAGAACGTGATCGTGAACGGCATCATCCTGGCCGAGGACGGCCAGAAAATGTCCAAACGGCTCAAGAACTACCCCGATCCCAACGAGCTGATAGACCGGACCTCGGCCGACGCCATCCGGCTGTTCATGATGGACTCGGCCGCCGTGAAGGCGGAGGAGCTCAAATTCAGCGAAACCGGCGTGAAGAACATCGTGCGCGCGGTGCTGCTGCCCTTGTGGAACTCCCTGTCGTTGTTCGTCACCTATGCCAACGCCGACTTGGCCAAGGGCCAATTGGCCTGGAGGCCGGGCGACGCGCTGGCGTCCTCGCATGAGCTGGATCGCTGGATCCTTTCGGCCCTGCAGGAGCTGTTGGAAAACGTGGGCCGGGAAATGGACGGCTACCGGTTGTACAACGTGGTGCCGGCCATGCTGGAGTTCATCGACGATTTGACCAATTGGTACATCCGGCGCTCGCGGCGGCGCTTCTGGAAATCTGAAAACGATCAGGACAAAAATAACGCCTATGCCACCCTGTACCGGGTGCTGACGGATTTTTCCAGGGTATTGGCGCCCTTCCTGCCCTTTTTGGCGGAGGAGATGTACCAAATCCTGGCGCGTGAGCCGGCCGCCTCCGGGTTTCTCAAGGCCGCGGGCGGATCCGCCGGCTCTTCCGGCGCCGACGTTCCCGTGTCCGTGCATCTGTGCGATTTTCCCCGCTTCGATCCGGCTCTGCACGATCCCGGCCTCAACGCCAAAATGGCGCGCGCGCGGCTGGCCGTGAACCTGGGGCGCGCCCTGCGCTCCCAGCACAATATCAAGAACCGCCAGCCCTTGCGCCGGCTCATCGTTGTGGCCCGCAACGAAGCGCGGAAGCGCGAGTTGCTGGACATGGAGGAGATGATACGCGAAGAGCTCAACGTGAAGTCCCTGGACGTCACTTTGGACGAATCCTCCTTGGTGACCTACAAGGCCAAGGCGAATTTCAAGACCTTGGGCGCGCGGCTGGGCAAGGCCATGAAGATGGTGGCCGATCAGGTGGCCAAGCTGGGGCATGAGGACGTGAAAACCCTGCTCGCCGGCGGAAAGCTGCGGCTCGCGGAGGCCGAACTGGAGGCCGGGGATATTACGGTGCTGCGCGAAGTCCGGGAAGGTTTGGTGGTGGAAGCGTCTCCCGACATGACCGTGGCCCTCGATACCGCCCTGGATCACGGCCTGCGCCTGGAAATGCTGGCCCGCGAGAGCGTAAGCAAAATCCAGAACCTGCGGAAGGAAGCCGGATTATCGGTTACGGACAGGATAGAAGTGCGTGTCAAGACGCCGTCTCCTCTTTTTCGGGAAGCCCTGGAAACCCATTTTTCCTATATTAGCGCCGAAGTTTTGGCCGCTCTTTTGGATTTTTCCGAAGCGACACCCGCGGACGGAAACGATGCCTTGGAGGTGAACGGCGAAGTGGCGGTTTTTTCAATAACCAAAAAAGGCTAAATTAAACTGTTTTTTTGTGCCTCCGAAATTTGAAAAAGGAGCGGGTTTCATGAAAAAGACAAGCAAGCCGATCGCCAAAAAAGCCTCCGGCAAAACCAGGGCCGCCGTGAAACCCAAGCCAAAAGTCGTGGTCAAACTCGCAAAGCCCAAGGCCATCCGGAAATCCAAACCGCCGGTCAAATCCGTTTCCAAGACGAAGGCGATCCCGCCCAAACAACAAGCGGCCAAGCCGCTGATCAAAAGTAAACCATCCACCCAAAAGCAATCCGTGAAACCAATGTCAAAACCGATATCCAAGACTTCGCCCGCGCAAGAGTCGGGCCGCAACCGCCTGAACAAGGCGGAATTGAAATACTTCGAAAACCTGCTCAACGACAAAAAGGAAACTCTCCTGCAGGAGTTGGGCTATTTGGAAGACAATACCATGCGTCTCAACTCCAAGGAGGGCGTGGGGGATTTGTCCAGCCATGCCTATCACCTGGCCGACCATGCCACCGAGACGCAGGACAGGGAACAGGCCTTCCACATGGCCAGCCGCGAGGGCAAGTTCCTGTTTTACATCGAGGAAGCCCTGGACCGCGTGCGCGCCGGCACTTTCGGCATTTGCAAGAAATGCGGCAAGCTCATTCCCAAGGCGCGCCTCGAAGCCGTTCCCACGGCCAAAATGTGCATCGACTGCAAATCGGCGCAGGAGCAGGCCGGAGCGGAAAACGGCGGAGGCTGAAACGCCCTCCCGGGACTCCGCCGGTTTTCCTGCCCCGGCGAGCGGGCGGCGGCCCTGGCTGTTGCCGCTGTCCCCCCTTTATCTCGCCGCCTTTAAAATCCATCAGGCTTATTTACGGTCCCTCGCCCGGGATTCCTTCCTTCCGTCCATCCCCATGGTGGTGGTGGGCGCCTTGCGGGCCGGAGGCTCGGGCAAGACCAGCGTCGTGGCCGAACTCGCGCGCCTTGGTTTGCTTAAGGGATGGAGAGTCGCCATCCTGGCCTATCGGCTGGGCGACGGGCGCAGCGGGCGCAACGGACACCATAACGAAGACGACGTTCTAACGGAAGTCCATCCGGATTCGGATTGGAAATCGTTCTCGGATGAAGCCCTGCTGTTGCGGCTTACCGGGGCGCGGGTGTTCGTCACGCGCAATCGGCGGCAAGCTTGGAAGCGGCTGCACGATCCGCAAATGGCCGGCGGCGAGCCATTCGATTTGATCCTGTCCGACGACGGACTGCAGGATCCGCGCTTGCAGGGCGCCTTTCGCATATTGTTGACGGAGTCGGGAGAAAATCCCGGCATGGCGGATTTACTGCCCGCGGGACCCTACCGCCAACCTTGGAAGACGCCCGTGCCCGCCGATATGGTGCTCGTAGGGCCCTCGCGGCTAAATGTCGGCCCCCAATACGTCGGGAATGAGGTGGGAAATTTTTTCCCATGGGAGCCGCGGTCCGGCGGGGAAACCATCCGGAAACAAGCTCCGGAAATGATTTTCCGCCGCACCTTGGTTTTTCCGGCGGGGATGGATCGGGACAGGGAATGGATAGCCCTATGCGGATTGGGGAACAACGGCCGCTTCCTCGACGACTTGCGGCGGGAAGGCATACGCTTGGCGGCCGTCCTGGAAACCCGCGATCATACCGCCGTTCCGATGCGGCGTCTGTGGACCTGCGCCTCCTGCTTTCCCGGGGCCGGCTGGCTTTGCACCCGCAAGGACTTTGTGAAATTGGATCCGGCGTTGGCGGGTGGCCTGGACATGCATGTGGTGGATCAAACCATCGCCTTGGACCCCCGGGTCATGGAGGCCGTCGAGGCCTATCGAAGCAGGTTTTCGCTTTTGGGTTTAGCGCGCCGACCGTCGCGGGACAAATCCCAACCGAAGCCGCGTCCGGCCCCGAAGGGCGCCGCGCGGCAAGTGATGGCGCGGCGGTTGGTGTCATGAGGATCAAATAGGCGCTTGGCCCGTCCTTGTCCGCCGGGGCAACTTAGTAGATTAAAGCGGATGATTTTGCCGGTAGCCGTGGTGGGTTGCGGATATTGGGGTCCCAACCTCATACGCAATTTTTTTTCCTCGCCGCGCTTCCGCGTTTGCATGGTGGTGGAAAAGGACAAGCGCCGCCTGGAATGGCTGCGCTCGGTATATCCTTCCATTCCCGCCTCCGACGACTTCGCCGCCGCCCTGGCCTCCGAGGCGGAGTTGATCGCCCTGGCCACGCCTCCCGAAACCCACCATTCCCTGGGACTGGCGGCCCTGGAGGCCGGCAAGCATTTGCTGCTGGAAAAACCCATGGCGCTGAGCTCGGCCCATTGCCGCGATTTGAACGCGCTGGCCGCGCGGAAAAAATTGCGCGTACTGGTGGATCACACCTATTTGTTCAATCCGGCCGTGGAATTCATCAAGGAGTTCATGGCCTCCGGCCAGTTGGGGGAGTTGCGCTACCTGGATTCGACGCGCGTCAACCTGGGCCTGTTCCAGGAAAGAATCAACGTGATTTGGGACCTGGCTCCCCATGATTTTTCCATCGTCGATTATTTGCTGGACAAATCCCCGGAGACGGTGAGCGCCATCGGCGCCGGGCACATCGACAAGGCCGTGGAAAACCTGGCCTATATCAATTTTGGATATGCGGACGGCCTGCTTTGCCATTTCAACTTCAACTGGCTGTCGCCGGTCAAGACCCGCAAAACCGTCCTGGGCGGCTCCCGCAAGATGATCGTCTACGACGACACCGAGCCCACGGAAAAAATCCGCATCTATGATCACGGCGTGGAGCTGAAGCCCGAAAGCCTGCGGCATGCCCTGTTGGTGGACTACCGCACGGGAGACATCGTCATTCCCAAGCTGCCCAACATCGAAGCCCTGCAAGGCTTGGTCGAGCACGTATGGCGCGCGCTGGTCAAGGGCGAGGCCAGCAAGGTAAGCGGCGAGGACGGCGAGCGCGTGGTGGGCCTCATCGAGGCGGCGCAGCGTTCCGTCGCGTCCGGCGGCCTGCCCATGCGCCCGGCATGAAAAGGGAAGCGTCCATGCGCATCCGGTCCCTGACGGCATGGGGCGCCGCCTGCATGGCCGCCTGCGCCGTCTCGGCCGCGGCCTATGTGGGGGATTGGACCAGTTACACCAATTTGAGCGGCATCCGCGACCTGCGGTCGTACCGGGGTTATTTGTTCGCGGCCACGTCCGGAGGGGTGCGGCGCGTGGCCGCCAACCGTTCCGAAACCGTATACCGCAACGTGGAAGGCCTGCGCGACGTGGGCATACAGGCCTTGGACACCACGGAAAACGGGGAGCTGTGGGCCTCCTCCGAAGAGGGATTCCTGTACCGGTTGAATCCCTCCCAAAAGACCTGGGAGGTGTTCGGCACGGCCTACAAAAGCATGGGCTGGAAGATGAACAAGCGCGCCATGCTGTGCCGCTCCGGCTACGCCATCGTGGGCAGCGAAAAGGGGCTCAGTTTCTTCAGCCTGTCCAAGCATATCGCCGAGGCCAACCTGGACAAGATGGGCGCGGACAACGGCATAGCCGTGAACTCCGTGTTGATGGTGGAGGATACCCTGTTCGCCGGAACGAACCACGGCATCTTCCGGGCCACCCTGCACTTGGATCGCCTGCTCACCGATCCGGCCGCCAACATTTTCAATCCCACCCTCTGGAATAAAATCCCCGGCAGCGACTCGGTTTTTTTCTTTCACGGCAACCCTCCCACGGATTCGGCCTTTTCCGAAACCCTTCCGGCGGATGCGGATCCGCAAAAGGCGCATGGCCTCCTGCGTTACGTTCCCGGGGCGGGCATACGCAGCCAGTTCGACGGAGCGTTCTTCCCTGAGCCGGCCGCCATGGCTTCGAGGTATGGAAAGTTGATTATAGCCGGCCAGGAATTCGCCAATCCGTCCGGGCTGGAAGCGGTGGTCAAGATCGGTGGCAAATGGTATGTGGGAGGCGCCTCCGGCCTTTTCGAGTACCGTCCGGAAACCTCCGCCTTCGACATCCTGACCAATCCCCTGGATCTGCCGCTGCCCACCATCAATTTCGTGAAGGCGACGCCCTACGGCAATTTCGGCTGGGCTCCCCCCAAGCTGTACAAGCAGCAGGGATCGACTTGGCGGCAGGTTCCCGGTTTCGAAATGCTCACCGATCCCTTGTCCATGGTGCGATCCGGCCTGCATGCCTTCCATATCCTGGGACCGGACGAGTATTACGTGGGAACCTGGGGTTTCGGATTCCGCATTTCGACGCCGGGCGACTCCCGGTATTTCGACGCGCTGAATTCCTGCATCGAAACGACCACCCCTCCCAGTCTCAACGTCAATTTTCCCGTCATCCTGTCGCAGGCGCTGTACAAGAACCGCGGCATTTGGATGTCCAATTTGCTGGTGGAGGATTTCAAAATCGCCTTCTACGATTTCGACACCAAGCAATTGCAATGCTTTCCCGTCAACAGCCAGGCCCTGAACCCCTGGAACGTGCAGGTGGTGGGCGATTCGGTATTGGTGGTGGTGACCGAACAGGGCCCGCAGGCCTTCCGCATCCGTGAAAACGGCGCTGCGGTGTCGCTGGATCCGGACGATTTGCTGCAGGGGTTGGCGAACATTTCGGACTACGGCATAGCCGGCAAAATGGACGGGTTCGGAAATTTTTGGATGACCACGGACGGCCAGGTGGCCTATGTCCCCGCCATCCAGTTCAATCCGTCGGCCAGCCAAAGTTTCCGCATCCTGGAGAATTTTCCCGGCGCCAATTGCCGCAACCTCGAACTGGATTCGCGCGGCCACCTTTGGGCGGGGTGCCAAAGCGGCGGCGTATTCGAAATCACGCCCGGCAAGGACTCCCTGTCGCATTCCTTCAAGAAATACGGGCTGAACGAAGGTTTGCTCTCCGAGAACGTGTACAACCTGGACGTGAATCCGGCCAATGGCGAGGTCTGGGCCGTTTCCAACAAAGGCATCAGCCGCTATGAAAGCGGATCGCGTCCCGTCTTTTCGGGCCTGGCCGGCGCCAAGGTCTATCCCAATCCCTTCTTGGCCAAGCATCGCTACCTGATTTTCGACAACCTGTCGCCGGGCAGCCGGATACAAGTGTTCACCCAGGGCGGATCGGTGGTGTATCACGCCTCGCTGGCTTCCGACGCGGGCGGGCAATTGCGCTGGGACGGCCGGAACCAAAGCGGCGCCAGGGTCACCGAAGGCGTTTATTTCTACGCCATCACATCCGGCGGGCAATTGAAAAACGGCAAAATCATCGTGGCCCGCTGACGCGCGAGGATTCCCTTGGTAGAGTCGTGTTGCGTGCTCCGGGATGTCGCGGGGCGGGGACGCCCGTGACCCGCGGTTTATCCGCCGGTCTTCGCCGCCTGCTTATAGCCTCTCGCATAGCAATTGAAAATCACGTACCGGTAAAGGGAAAAGGGCCAATTGACGCCGGGGAATCGCAGGACCAAGAATTTGCAAAACCGGAAAACAACCGGATTCCGGAAGAGTAGGGAATAGGGAAAGGCCGCCATGGGCAGTTTGAACTGTTTGGCCAAACCGCGATTTTCCGCGCCGAGCAGCGGCAGGTTTTCCCGCCCGAAGGCGACAAGCCTGTCGAAATACGCCGCGATCCCGGTGACCGAAGGATGGCGCGCTTCGGCCTTGGGCTGATAGCGCAGGCCGGCGGACAGGCGATGCAGTTTGAAGCCCAAATCGGTGTCCTCGCCGCCCCAAAGGCGCAAGTCTTCCCGGAAACCGCCCGCTTTCAGGAACAGCGCCCTCGGAATGAGGAAGTTCTGGGACATGAAATAACCGGGAGGAATGACGTCTTTTTTCCGGAGCTTGTACACGCCCGATCCGCCGGACAGGAAGCGGTTGAAGCCGCTGCGGGGCAGCGATTCGTAGCTGATTTTTCCCAGATAAACGGTGTTGGCATCCGGAGCGGCGCCGACGCTTTCCCAGGCCGCGAAAAAGCCGGGCAGGGGGCGGCAATCCCCGTCGAGGAAAACCAGGATTTCTCCTTGGGCCTGGCGCGCCAGCATATTGCGGATGGGTCCGCGTCCCAAATTGGCGTCCGGCCGCAGCAGACGGAAAGGAAAGACGGCGCTCAGCTCCAGCAACTTTTCATGGGTGCCATCGTCGGATCGATCGTCCGCGATGCAGACTTCCCAGTCCGGACGCGCGCCCAGATCGGCGAAGACGGCCTTCACCACGTCCCCGATGCGCCCGGCTTCGTTGCGTACCGGAAGCAGGAGACTATATTTTGGACTATGCATGCGGATGCGAAGCTATTCCGGAGCCGCCGTGCCGGATACTAAAATCCTGACGGACGTGAAACTGGGCGCCAACGCGCGCATCGGCGAGTTCGTGAACCTGTACGGATGTGAAATTGGCGACGATTGCATGATAGGGCCTTTCGTGGAAATCCAGAAAGGCGTCACGGTCGGACATCGCTGCAAAATACAAAGCCACTCCTTCCTTTGCACCGGGGTGGAGCTCGGCAATGACGTCTTCATAGGGCATGGCGTGATCTTCAGCAACGATAAATATCCGAAGGCCGCGGTGGACGGCAAGCCCGTCACCACAGAATGGACCCTGCTCAAAACCAAGGTGGGCGACGGCGCCTCCATCGGGAACAACGCCACCATCCTGCCCGGTATCGAAATCGGCGCGGGGGCCGTGATAGGCGCGGGCGCGGTGGTGACCAAGTCGGTGCCGGCCGGCAAAACCGCGCTGGGACCGGCCATGAGATTCAAGTGAAACGAGCCGCCCCGGCGCGGCCATCCGCCGCGAAAACCCCCTCCCCGGCCGGCGGAGAGGGCGTTCCCTTCCAAGATTTATATCCGTCGAACCGTTTGGTGGAAAAAAATTTCCGGGCGGAACTGAAAAGCCTGTACCGGCAGGGGACCTTCAGCGGCGGGCCTTATGTCGAACGTTTCGAGGCCGCCTTCGCCAAATACCTGGGAACGCCGTATTGCGTGGGCTTGAACAGCGGCACCTCCGCCGTGCATCTGGCCTTGCTGGCCCTGGGCATAGGCCCGGGGGACGAAGTGATCGTCCCGGCCTTCACCTTCGTGGGCAGCGCCTGGGGCATATTGTATTGCGGCGCCAAACCCGTGTTCGCCGATTCGGAGCCGGACGGCCCTTGCATCGGCCCGGAGCAGGTCGAGCCCTTGATTACTGCGCGCACCAAGGCGGTCATCGCCGTGCATTTGTTCGGCATGGCCTGCGACATGGCGGGGCTGAAGGCGCTGGCCCGCAAAAGAAAAATCGCCCTGATCGAGGATGCGGCGCAGGCGCATGGGGCCAGGTGGCGGGGCGGATTCCTGGGCGCTTCGGCGGACATAGGCTGCTTTTCCTTTTATCCCACCAAGAACCTCGGCGGATGCGGGGAAGGCGGGGCGGTAACGACCGGAAGCAAGGCTTTGGCGGCCCGCATCGCCAATTTGCGGAATCATGCGCAGCGCAAACGGTACGAACATGAGGCGCTGGGATTCAACTACCGCATGGACGGCATCCAGGGGTTGTTTCTGGAAAAGAAATTGGCCCACTTGGATGCGATGAACCGGCAGCGGCGGGAAAACGCGGCCAGGTATTTACGGGGCATCGACAACCCGCTGGTGAAACCGGTATGCATGGATCCCGGAGCGTCGGTTTGGCATCTGTTCGTCTGCCGGGTGAAGCGACGGGAAGCGTTTCTAAAGCACTTGGATAAGCAGGGCGTGGGGCATGGAATTCACTATCCGCTTATCCTGCCGCGGTTGCCGCCCTTCAGGGAGTTTGCCCCGGACCCGAAGCGATTTCCACGGGCGCTGGCGTTGGCGGGAAGTGTGGCCAGTTTGCCGCTGTTCTATGGGATGGACAAGGGACAAATAGGGCGGGTGATTGAGGCGGTGAATTCCTTTAAGGGTTGAGGAAGCTCTCAGACTTTGTTGAACCGCCAGGTTTTATCGTGCGGCCCCCTTAATAGCAGCGTATCCGGAAACAATTTATAATCGTAGATTTTTTCGCCGCTTGCGCGCCGGAAAATCATGTTGTCATGAACGGTTACGTATGTCGTGTCAGGAATGGAAAATTCCGTGGAGATCAGCATGCTATCCCCGACAATTTTAATGACGGCGAAAACGCCCGTTCCCGAAGCGGGCCTCCAAGTGGCGTTCAAATCGGACGAGGCGGACGTGTAGGTGTAAGCATAATTCAAATCGAACGCGCTTTCGAGAAATACGATTTTCCCCGTGAAGTGATGGACGGTTGAACCCGAAACCGAGTCGTAGCTCCGGGACATGAGATAGGAATCCCGAAAAGTAAAGGAATACTTCGCTTCCGGTGCGGAATTCACCTTTTCATACATAATCGAATCGCCGTCGAACCTTAATTGGACGGTATCCGATCCGATGAATAAAAATGCGCCGCTTAAACCGGTCAGGAGTTTGTTGTCGTCGCTTCCGCTTGGGTCGCAGGTCCATAAAACCGCCGGAATCAGGAAAATCAGGCATCTCATCGATTGACTTTCCGCAAGGAAATGGGTGCTTATCTTCCGAGGCAAGATCGGATGGCCGGAAAGAGGAGGCAAAGCCGAATCCGCGTCATTCGAAACATCCTGAAAGAAATAGCAAAATTCCCATCACGGATGTCTCAAATTGTGCCAATTGACCATGCCCCCTCCGTAAAAAATGGCGGACAAACAACGTTCCGGGGTTTATCGCATTATATTCAATGAAATGGAGACAAGAAATGATACTTGTCATCTCTGTTTCGATATTCTGTTCCCTTGCCGCCGCCCGGGCTGACACTTCCATTTTCGAGAGCGGCAACACTTGGGTCTACAAATTCGAATACCATGAGGTCGAGGTTACGGAATACGCCTATCCTGGATGGCGCACCTCTGTAATAGATATACGTATTGCGTAAGGTGAGAAACCTCCCTTTTTCCCGCGAATTTTCTCGTTTTTCACGGAATTCAAGCATGGTGTAATATTTCCGTTATCCATTCCTCTCGGTCCCGACATTTGGATGTTTTAGTTTTTCGCCCTGATTTTCTTAAGCGCCGACTTAAGAGTAAAGCCGTATTTGGACATTTTGGAGGCCGGTTCATGAAAAATGGAAAAATCCTTTTCTCCTTGGTTTTCACATTGGCTTGCGCGTGGGCGGGCGCCCAGACGATTCCGGTTCTGCCGGCCGGCGGCAAACAGGTACGCGTAAAGAACACCGCCGAATTGGCGGCGGCGATTAAGGGAGCCGTGAAAGGCCAAACCATACTTTTGGCGGACGGCACCTATGACGTCTCCGCGGTCGAGCCATTGCGCATTCGCGCAGACAGCATGTCCCTGTATGGCGAGTCCCGCAAGCCCGACAAGGTGATCTTGAAGGGCAAGGGCTTCAAAAGCGCGAACACGGACGAGGAAATGATCACCGTCGAGGCCAACCGTCCCACCTTCGCCTATTTGACGATCCGGGACGTCCGCGCAAACGGCATCAAGCTGCAGGGAGCCAATCACGACGTGCTGGTCCACAACGTGTATTTCATCGACATTTGCGAGCGTTCCATCAAGAGCACCGACCTGGCCACGGCCAAAAACGGAACCGTGCAATACTGCCTGTTCCAGCAGGTCACTCCCGTCACCTCCGCCATCCCCAACCTCAAATACAACGGGGATTATATCGCGGGAATGGACATGATGAGCATCGACGGATGGAACATCCACGACAACGCCTTCAAGAACATCCGCGGCATGAACGGATTGGGGCGGGCCGGCGTTTTCCTTTGGCGGGGATGCAAAAACGTCACCGTCGAAAGGAACTCGTTCATCGGCTGCGATCGCTCCATCGCCTTCGGAAATTCCGGCGGCGCGGCTTCGGACATGCAAGGGGGAATCATGCGCAATAATTTCATCGTGGCCGGCGCGGGAAACACCCTGGAAATATGCAATGCCAGCAACAGCCTCATCGCCAACAATACCATCTACTCCGCCAATCCGGCTTATCGCCAAACCGTGTATTTCTACAAGGCCGGATCGGGGAACGTCTTCAAGAACAACCTGATTCTGGGAAAGTTTTTCCTGCAAGTGGGAGCCGTCCCCGACACGTCGAAAAACCTGTTTCTCGGCAGCGCGTCCGGCTGGTTCGTCAACGCCGCGAACGGCGACCTGCATTTGACGGCCTCCGCCACGGGAGCCATCGGAAAGGGCGCGGTCCTACCCCAGGTTTCCAAGGACTTCGACAATGCGGCCAGGGACTCGAAGCCGGATATCGGCGCGGACGAATATGCGAGTTCGGGATCTTCGGGACCCGCGCAGGGGGTGACGGGGGTTTTGGATCGCGGGGTTTCGATGCCGACGATTGGTGCACAAGGGGTGTCAGCCGGTACGATACTTTTCCGCGCCAAATACAATGCGTTGGGAAGAGCGGCATTAAAACCTTAGACTAGCTGCTCCTTGGGAAGCGGACACCCGTGGACGTTTGTAATATGGGGCGGGGTTGATATACCGCATTTCCGATGAGCTTTGGCGCTTTTTGGAATTGACCTTTTTGCCTTGAGGCGAGGGTCGAAGGTGGCTCAAGCCCTTCCTGGGTCGGAATTCCGCCCGCCGGCGCGGTTCCGCACGGCTTCATACCGCCCGGCCCCTTGTTATTTTATCGCTCTTGAGAGAATCCAAACTCCCGCGCGAAAGCGCCGTTTTTCCCCTGGCTCATTTGCTGCATGAGGAGGTATTTCCCTCCCTGGCGGCTTTGCCGTTCGGCGCCGGCGGACGGCCATATGTCAGCGGATTGGCCGGTTCGGCCCTGTCGGCCTTGCTGGCGCGCAAATTCCTGGACGGCCGGGGCAGCCTTCTTTACCTCGCGCCGGACGTCAAAACGGCCGAACAAACCGCCGAGGATCTGGAATCCTGGCTGGGCGAAGAGCAGGTGCTGCTTTTCCCCGGTCTGGACCTGAAACCCTATGAATGGCGCAAGCCGTTCGGCCATGTGCTGGAGCAACGCCTGGCCTGTTTCGAAGCCATGTACCGCAAAAAGCGCATGGTTCTGGTGGCCGCCCTGCCGACCTTCCTGATGCGCCTGGCGAGTCCGGCGACCTTGCATTCGGAAATCCTGACCTTGGCCAAGGGGCAGGCGCTGGGCCTTTCCGATTTCAAGGAAGCGGTGTTGCACATGGGATTCGAGGAGACGGCCATGGTCCAGGACATCGGCCAATTCTCCGTGCGCGGCGAAATCATCGACATCTATCCTTATTTGCTGGACAATCCGGTGCGCATCGTCCTGTTCGGGGATGAAATCGAATCCGTCAAGGAATTCGACATTTTCACCCAGCGTTCCGTGCGGGACGTGGATCAAGCCGATCTGTTCCCCCTCGACGAATGCTGTTTCAGCCAGCGGGATTTGGAACTGGGGATGGAAAAGCATTTGCATCGCTTTCCCGGGGACGACAGCTTCGCCGCCGAACATCACCGTTTGCTGGTCAAAAATGACCTGGAAGGCATCCACTGGCAAAAGGCCTTTTTCAAGGATCTCGGGTATTCCCTGCTGGACTTCCTCGGTCAGGAAACCCGCGTGGTGATAGGCGACGACGACAACCTCGCCTCGGGCGTCGAAAAGGTTTGGGAAGCGGCGCGGGCGGGGTTCGGCCAGGCCGTGGAAAACCGGAAGTGGGTGAACACGCCGGAGGAGCTTTTCTTCTCGCGCGCGGACTTGGATCGGCTGTTTTCAAACCGCGCCGTATTGCGCGTCGGGCGGCTGAGCTGGGAGGGGCCCGACTGCCATACCCTGGACATGGAGGAGCAAGCGCGGGGCGGCGGCGGCCTGGCGCAAATCGAAAGCGTCCTGGCGGATCTCGATCGCGGCGGCGTGCGCGTCTACCTGCTTTCGCCCGGCGAAGGCCAGGCGGAGAGGCTGCGCAAGCTGGCCGCCGATCTGCCGGTGCGGGGCGTCGCGGTGGGCCATCTGGCCCGCGGCTTCGTGTCGCGCGACGACGGAGTGGCCCTGTTCACCGATCACCAGATTTTCAACCGTTTCAGCCGCAAGGTCAAGCGCCGCAAGCACAAGGGCGGCGGGGTGTCCATCCAGAATTTCGAGGCCTTGTCCCGCGGCGATTTCGTGGTGCACCAGGACTACGGCGTGGGCCGCTTCGTGGGCGTGAAGCGGATTCGCGCCGGCGATCACCACGTCGATTGCATCTTGCTGGACTACAAGGGCGCCGACAAGCTGGCCCTGCCGGTGACCGATCTCAACAAGCTCGAGAAGTATTCCTCCGAGGAAGGCCACGCGCCGTCCCTGTCCCGGCTGGGCGGCAAGGCCTGGGAGCAACTGAAGGAAAAGACCCGCAAGTCCATCGTCAAACTGGCGCGCGATCTCATCGAACTGTACGCTAAGCGCTCCGTGGTGCCGGGCTTCGCCTTCAGCCCGGACGCGCATTTGCAAAAGGAGTTCGAGGACGGCTTCGAATACGATCTCACCCCGGATCAAGCCAAGGCCGTGGCGGACGCCAAGCGCGACATGGAAATCCCCAAGCCCATGGACAGGCTGATATGCGGGGACGTGGGCTTCGGCAAAACGGAAGTGGCCATGCGCGCCGCCTTCAAGGCCGTTCTGGACAAAAAGCAGGTTTGCATGCTGGCTCCCACCACCATCCTGGCGGCGCAGCATTTCGACAGGTTTTCGGAGCGCTTCGGCAATTGGCCCGTGCGCGTCGATTATCTCAACCGGTTCAAGGGCCCCAAGGAGCAGAAGCAGACTTTGGAAGCCTTGGCGAGGGGCGAAATCGACCTGGTGGTCGGCACCCACCGCCTCATTTCCAAGGACGTGGCCTTCCACGACCTCGGCCTGCTCGTCATCGACGAGGAGCAGAAATTCGGCGTCAAGCAGAAGGAACGCCTCAAGGAATTGCGCGCCCACGTGGACGTGCTGTCCATGTCGGCCACGCCCATCCCGCGCACCCTGCATATGTCCCTAGTGGGCGCGCGCGACCTGTCCATCATCGCCACGCCGCCCCGCAATCGGCTGCCCGTCGAAACGCGCGTGATTTTCCACGACGCCAAAATGATACGCGACGCCCTGGAAATGGAGCTGGCGCGGGGAGGCCAGGCTTTTTACGTGCATAACCGCGTGTCCGACCTGCCCGAGGTCACGTCCTTCTTGGAATCCCTGGTTCCCCTTGCGCGCGTGGGCATGGCGCACGGACAGATGGACGAAACCGCCCTGGAACAGGTGATGGCCGCCTTCGTGAACCGCGAGTACGACGTGCTGGTCTCCACCGCCATCGTCGAATCCGGCCTGGACATCCCCAACGCCAACACCATAATCATCCATCGCGCCGATTTGTTCGGATTATCGCAGTTATACCAGCTCCGCGGACGGGTGGGGCGCTCGGCGGCCAAGGCCTATTGCTTCCTCATCGCCCCCGACGCCAACCGCTTCAGCGACGACGCGCGCAAGCGCCTGTATTCGCTGGAAAAATTCACCGACCTGGGCAGCGGCTTCCAAATCGCCATGCGCGACCTGGAGATCCGCGGGGCGGGCAACATCCTCGGCCTCGAGCAAAGCGGGCATATCGCCGCCATGGGTTTCGAAACCTATTGCCGCATGCTGCGCGAAGCCGTGCGCGAATTGCAGGGGGCGCGCGTCCTTCCGCCCCTCAATCCGGAAATCGACTTTCCCGAGGACGCCTTCCTCCCGGAGGCCTATGTCGAGGACGGCTTCCAGCGGGTCGCGCTTTACCAAAAGCTGGCGCGCTGTTCCGAACCGTCCGAAATCGACGAAATGGAAAAGGAATTGGCCGATCGCTTCGGGCAGCTTCCCGATCCGGCCCGCGTGCTCCTGCACACCATGATCGCCCGTATCGCGGCCCAGAAGCTGGGTTTCCAGAAGGTGATCCTGGACCGCAACCTGCTGAACATGCAATACGCCGAGATGCATGAACCCGGGAAGGAGCAATTGGCCGAATTGACCGCCAAATGCAACCGCCCCCTGCGCTTCCTGTACTCCAAGCCGCTGCAGATGGTGGTGGAGCTCAATCCTCCCAAGTCCGGGGACACGCACGCCGCCATCGCCCAGGCGGCGCGCATCCTGCGAGGGCTTCTGTAAAGCGCGTCCCGTCGCGCGCCTCGCCGGCTTCCGCTCCGCCTGTCCAGGGAACGCTTCCGGGATGTTCGCCGGAATTCCTTTTCGTCCCGCGCGAGCGGCGCAAGGGGCGGGCAACCGGGAACGCCTTTTTAATATCTTAAGGGGATTATGAGCCCGGTTTCCCGTCCCGTTCCGTTCAGAGCGCGCAGGATTGAAAAGCCCGGCGGCCCGTCTTGAAGCTGTCCATCGTCATTCCGGCCCATAACGAATCGGCCTTTGTCGCGGAAACCGTGCGCGATTTGCATCGTTGCCTTTCGGAAGAAGGCGTCCCGCATGAAATCGTGGTCGTGAACGACAACAGCGCCGACGGCACGCGTGCCGTGTTGGACGGATTGAAAGCGGAAATAGGCGCTTTGCGCCCCGTCGACAACGCCGGCCCCCCGGGATTCGGATTGGCGGTGCGCGCCGGCTTGGAGGCGGCGGCCGGCGAGGCGGTCGCCGTGGTCATGGCCGACGGCTCGGATTCGCCCCGCGACGTGGTCCGTTTTTACCGCAAAATGGCCGAGGGATACGATTGCGTTTTCGGCTCCCGGTTCATGCCCGGTTCCCGGGTGACGGATTATCCGCCGCTGAAACTGTTTCTCAACCGCGTTTTCAACCTGCTCATCCGAATCCTGTTCGGCCTGCGGTACAACGATACGACCAATGCGTTCAAAATGTACCGGGCCGAAACCCTCCATGGCCTCAAGCCCTTTCTCAGCCATCATTTCAACCTGACGGTGGAGCTGCCGCTCAAGGCCATTATCCGCGGCTATTCCTATGCCGTGATGCCCAACGACTGGAGGAACCGCCCCGAGAAGAAATCCAACCTCCGGATCAAGGAAATGGGAAGCCGTTATTTTTTCATCATGCTGTATTGCCTCATCGAAAAATGGCTTTGCTCGCAGGACTATTCCAAAAAGAAAGCGATCGCGTGACCCGGCCCATGCCCTTCCGCAATATCCTCGTCACCGGCGGCGCCGGTTTCGTGGGATCCAACCTCGCGCAATATTGGATGCGCGATTCCGAGGGCCAGCGGGTGATTGCGCTGGACAACCTCAGCCGCCGCGGCTCCGAACTGGCGCTGCCCCGGCTGCGGGAAAGCGGCGTCCGCTTCGTCCACGGCGACGTGCGGAACCCCGAGGATCTGGACGCGGTGGGAGAGGCGGATCTGGTTCTGGATTGTTCCGCCGAACCCTCCGTGCAAGCCGGGTACGATGATCCGCGCTACCTCATCAACACCAACCTCGCCGGCACCTTGAATTGCCTGGAATTCGCGCGTTCACGCGGCGCCGCTTTCGTCTTCCTGTCCTCCAGCAGGGTCTATCCCATTCCATCCCTGCGCGCTCTGCCACTGGAGGAAACGGCGGACAGGTTCGCGCTGGCCCAGTCCGCCTCGGGACCCGGCTGGTCGTCCGGGGGAATATCGGAGGATTTTCCACTGGCCGGCACCCGTTCCCTGTACGGCGCCACCAAACTAAGCGCCGAATTGTTCGTGCAGGAATACGCTTCGGCATACGGGTTGCGGGCGGTCGTGAACCGCTGCGGCGTGCTGGCGGGCCCCTGGCAGATGGGCAAGGTGGATCAGGGTTTCGCGGCCCTGTGGGCGGCCCAATTCCTATATGGCGGGAGGCTTTCCTACAACGGATTCGGCGGCGGCGGCAAGCAGGTTCGGGATATCCTGCATATCGCGGATCTGTTCGATTTGATCCGGATCCAGGCCGGAAACATGGCGGTGTATTCCGGCGGCGTGTACAACGTGGGCGGAGGGACCGCCAACAGCGTTTCCCTCCTCGAACTTTCCCGCCTTTGCGCCGCGATAAGCGGCCGATCCCTGTCCGTCGGTTCGGATCCGCATACCCATCCGGCCGACATCCCCTATTATGTTTCCGACAACGGCCGCATCGCCTCGGTGTCGGGCTGGGCTCCCCGCAAACCGGTGGAATCCATAGTTCAAGAAATCTTCGCGTGGCTGGCCGATTACCGGCCGCAATTGGAGCCGCTCCTGCGCCGGGATTAAGGGCCGGCGGAAAAAGCGGCGCGGCCGAGCCCCAGCGCCGAAGGAACGCGTTGCTTGTGGTCGCAAACACGCCCTCCGACGCCTTGGTGATGCCGCCTCCGCCGCGGGGAATATCGCCCTGATGGGGGCGGTTTCGCCTCCGCTCCCGCGTTTGCGGCGGGCCTCTTTTTTTTATATATACCATTGCCCCAAAGGCCGTATTGACAGGGCCGCGGGACCCGGAAGCCTATCGACGAACATGCGGAAAATGGGAACGCCAACCGTCCTCCGAAAAGTCGCGTTCCCGCCGGCGCGTTCGGCTCGCCTGCGCGCGGGATTGTGCCTGGGAGCGATCCTGTGGATGCAAGCCTGCAAATCCGAGGCGCCCAAGCCCGCCATACTGGCCCAGGTCGGCAGCTCCACGCTCACGTTGGACGATTTGCGGGAAAGCTTTCCGCTTGAATTCGAGCAGTTGATCCGCAAGGAGCAATACCTGGACTTCGTCAACCGCTGGGTGGACGACGAGGCCGTGTTCCAGCGCGCCTTGCAAAGCAGGCTGGAGCAGGATCCCCGCGTGCGCCGGAAACTGGACAAATTGCGCCGCAAGCTGCTGATCGAGGAGTTCCTGGCGCGGGAAAATCCCCCGGAAGCCTTCCAGCCGGACGAAATGGCCATGAATCAGTATTACGAAATGCACAAGGACGAATTCCGGCGCAAGGCGCCGGAAATCAAGTACGCGGCCATCCGCCTGCCGTCCGACAGCCTCGCCAGGGCGGTAAGGGCCAAGTCGGCGGGCGACAACTTCCTGCAATTGGCGGCCGCCAATTCCCTGGACCCGGTCCCGGAGTCCTATGCCTCCATTCCGTTCCGCCCGGAACCAAGCCTTCCTCCCTGCCTGGCCGCGGAAGCCGCCGCCCTGAAGGCCGGCGCCGTAAGCAAACCCATAACCTGTCCCGACGGCGCTTATCTCATCAAGGTATTGGAAAAAGCGGAAGCCGGCGGATTCATTCCCTTCCAGGAAGCCAGGGAGCAAATCGCCGGCACCTTGATGATGGAAAAAAAGGACAAAATGCGGGAGGATAAAATCGCCAAATACAAGGAGGGGGCTTCCATCGCGCTCAACCTGGACTTGATCCCGGGATTGGCCGAAGCGCCCGCGGACGCCGCGCCCTCTCCGCCCGCCGAACCCGCGGCTCCGCCCACGGCGGGGCCGGACTCCACCCAGGAAAACAAAACCAATGCGCCCTGATCCCGATTTGCAAAAAGTCTCCCCATCCTCCCGCCGCCCTGGTTTGATAGCACGCGTTCCCGGAACGCCCGGATCCGCCCGCGCGGCCCGTTCCCGCCGGCGCGGCGGCGCGGCTCTCGCCCTGGCGGTTTGGGCCGCGGCCTTTCCCGCGGCTGCGGCCAAACAACCCATGGACGGAATCGTGGCGGTGGTGGACGAGCAAATCATCCTGCTTTCGGAATTGGAGGATCTCCGGCAGGCCCTGGCCGAACAACAGCCGGGTCTTACGCGCCTCAACGCCGACGGACAGCGCCGGGAAATCCTGGAGCGGCTCATCGACGACAAGGTGGTCCTCATCAAGGCCAAGCAGGACACCACCATCAAGGTTTCCGAAAAGGACATCGCCCCGCGCGTCGAAGAGGCCATCTCCCATTACGTGGAGCAGCAGGGCGGCGAAAAAAAACTGGAAACCCTGCTGTTGCAAACCAACGGCATGACCCTTTCCCAATTCCGCGCCAAACTCCTCAAGCAATACGTGGAGCAAAGCTACCGCCAGAAAATCCAGTATAAATACGTCGGGGACCATGAGCCGTCCAATTCGCAGGTGCGCGAGTTCTACCGCGAATACCGCGACAGCCTGCCCATGCAGCAGAACGGCATCCTGCTTTCCCACATCCAAATCAAGGTGAAGCCGGGCGCGGCCCTGGAACGCGCCGCCTTCAAGAAGGCCGATTCCCTGCTCAAAAGGCTGGACAAGGGCGAAGCCTTCGCCGATCTCGCCAAGGCCTATTCCGACGACTACTCCGGCAAGGAGGGCGGCGACATCGGCTATACCAAGCGGGGCACCCTCGATCCCGACTATGAAAAGGCCGCCTTCTCCCTGGAAACCGGCGATTACGCCAAGATTCCCATCCGGTCCCGCCACGGCTACCACATCATCAAGGTCACCGCCAAAAAGGACAATGAAATCCGCACCTCGCACATCCTGCTCAAATTGACGCCGTCGGCGGCGGACAGCGCGCGCACCCTGGCGCTCCTTGACAGCCTGCGGCAGGCCGCCGCGAAGGGGGAAAATTTTGCGGCCATGGCCTCCCGCTTTTCCGACGACCGCAAAACCAAGGACAACGGCGGAAGCCTGGGATGGTTCACGCGCGACCAGCTTGACCCCCGCTACCTGGCGGCGGTGGACAGCCTTCCCGAGGGCGGCGTAAGCGCGCCGGTGGCCATCAGCGACGGATACCATCTCTTCCGCCTCGATAAAAAGGCGGCGGAAAGGGCGCTGACTCCGGAGGAGGACTGGGCGCAAATCAGCCAAATCGCCAAGAATTATTTCCTCAACCAAAAACTGTCCACCTATGTGCGCAAGTGGCGGGAAACCGTGCACATCGAGAACCGCCTGTCGCAGTACGCCATGGGCGCCGCAGCCGGGGACGCCGCTCCTACGCCGGCTCCACGCTGAGCGCGATGCGGGATGCGACCTCCTACCGGGTAATCGCCTCTTATTATGACTGGATTATGGCCCATGTCGAGTATGACGCCTGGGGCCGGTATCTCCGCAGGCTATGGGCCAAAACGGGCGCCGAGCCGGAACGCATTCTCGAACTGGGGGCGGGCACCTGCCCATTCGCGGGCCGCGGCGTCTATCCCGAAGGCGCCGACGTGGTATATAGCGACCTGTCCCCGTACATGCTGGCACGGGCGTCGGATGCGGCCGGGACCCGTGTCGCGGCCAACGCCCTGGCGCTCCCCTTCCGCGGCGGCTTCCAACTTTGCCTCATGGTATACGACGCCTTCAACCATTTGATGACCGAGGCCGACGCGCTGCGCTGCCTGGACGAAGTGTCGCGCGTGCTGGAAAAAGGAGGGCTTTTCCTTTTCGACATCACCACCGAGGCCAATTCCCTGCGCCATTTCGATCAGGCCCTGGACTTCGGCGAATTGGAAGGCTGCACCTATTTGCGCGAAAGCCGGTACGACCGGCAAGCGCGCCTCCAGAGCAACGATTTCACCTTCTTCACGGAAGGCGCGCAAGGCTGCTGGCGGAAAACGCGCGAGTGCCATCAGCAGCGCATCTATCGCGTCGCCGACGTGCTGCGCCTGGCGGAACGCGCCGGCTTCGCAGTGGCCGGCTGCCACGAGGGATTCACCTTCCGCGCCGCGCGCGAAGCTTCGGAGCGCGTCCATTTTTCCCTGCGGAAACCGGCGTGATCACCTTCAGCCACGTCAACAAGGAGTACCCCAACGGGACCAAGGCCCTGAGGGACGCCCATTTCAAGGTGGAGCGCGGCGAATTCGTATTGCTCACCGGTCCCAACGGATCCGGCAAATCCACCGTGCTCAAGCTCATTTACATGGCCGAAAGGCCCGACGCCGGGGAAGTATTCGTTTCCCTGGGCGGCGAATCCACCTTCCGCTCCCGGGACGCGTCGCCCGCCCGCGCCCAGCGGCTGCGGCGGCATCTCGGCATCGTGTTCCAGGACTTCAAATTGCTGTTCGACAGGGACGTGTTCGAAAACGTGGCTTTCCCCCTGCGCATAGCGGGGCATTCGCCCCCGCGGATCAAGCGCAGGGTGTACGAGGCGCTGGCGTTGACGGGCATGACCCACAAGGCCAAGACCCAGCCGCGGCGGCTTTCCGGCGGGGAACAGCAGCGGGTGGCGATAGCGCGCGCGGTGGCCCATGAACCCCATATCGTGCTGGCCGACGAACCGACGGCCAACCTGGATCCGGCCACGTCGCGGGAAATCGTGCGGATTTTCCAGAACATCAACGCGGCGGGCGCGGTCGTGCTGATGGCCACCCATGACGACGATTTGATTGCGTCCTTGCCATACCGGCGTTTGGCGCTGAACGGCGGCGCTTTGGTCGACCGCGAACCCAACTGAACATCGCCGCGCGTCGGCGGCGATGCGCGGGGTGGCGACACCCAAAATATCTAATTTCATCCCTACCCATGGACGCCCTGATTCTTCCTCCCCGCGGCGCCGCCCGCGGTTCCGTGCGGCCTCCCGGGTCCAAAAGCATCGCCAACCGGGCGCTGCCGCTGGCCGCGCTGGCGGCGGGAAACACGCGCCTGCTCAACCTGCCCGACGGGGAGGACGTGCGCCTGATGCGGGAGGCCCTGGCTCAATTGGGAATTCCCATGAAAGCCGGGCCGGAGGGGCTGGACATCTCGGGACGGGGCGGGCCTTTCACCGCGCCGAAGCCGTTGTCCCTGTTTCTCGGAAATTCCGGAACCTGCATCCGCATCCTCGCCGCCCTGGCCGCCGCGGGCGAGGGCGATTTTTTCCTGGACGGCGTGCCCCGCATGCGGGAACGGCCCATCGCCGATCTCGTGGCGGCGCTTTCGCCGCTGGCCGGTAGCACCCAGGTTACCTACGCCGGGCGAACCGGCTTTCCGCCGCTGCATATTCTCGCGAAGGGGCTGCAAGGCGGCGCCACCGTCATCCAGGGTGGAATTTCCAGCCAATTCCTCACCGGCCTGCTGCTGGCCCTGCCCCTGTGCCGGGAGGAAACGCGCATCGAAGTGGAGGGCAGGCTGGTGTCGGCCCCCTACGTCGAATTGACCTTGCGCGTCATGGAGGCCTTCGGCGTCTCCGTCCAAAACGACGCTTTCCGCCGCTTCCGGTTGGAAAAACCCTCGGGGTATGCGTCTCCGGGGGAATACCGGGTGGAGCCCGACGCGTCCTCGGCGTCCTATTTCCTGGCGGCCGGCGCCATCGCCGGCGAAGTGGAAGTGCGCGGCATCGGCCGCGACAGCCAGCAAGGCGAGGCGCGCTTCGCCGAAGTTTTGGCCAGGATGGGAGCGCGGGTGGAATACGGGAAGGATTATATCCGGATCGCCAAGGGGGAGTTGCGTGGCATAGACGCCGATATGGACAAGCTTTCCGACACCGGCATGACCCTGGCCGTGGCGGCGCTGTTCGCCACGGGCCCGACCGTCATCCGCAACATCGGAAATTGGCGCGTCAAGGAAACCGATCGCATCGCCGCGATGGCGGCGGAATTGCGCAAGGTGGGCGCGCGCGCGGAGGAGGGCGGGGACTGGCTGGCCATCCATCCTCCTGATGCCCTGCAGTCCGCCGAAATCGACACCTATGGCGATCACCGCATGGCCATGTGCTTTTCCCTGGCCTGCCTGGGTAACATTCCAGTTACTATCCGCGATCCGGGCTGCGTCGCCAAGACCTATCCCGGGTATTTCGAGGACTTCTGCGGCATCCTGGATCCGCCGGCCGGAAGCCGTGCTCGCCGGGATGAAAGCCGGGCGGGAGCAGCGGCATGAAATCCGCCGCCGGCCTGATACTGGCGGCCGCACTCGCCTGGGGCGCTTCCGATTCCGCGCGCGAGGAAAACCTCCGGCCGACCGGTCTTCCCGAGTCCGGGACGGCGCCCGTGCCGGCGGCGCTGAATGCCGCGCCAAACCAAGGGCCGATCAGCGCGGCCCCGGGCTCTTCGGGAAACGCCTTACCCGGCCCCGAAAAACCGGGACCGGCTTCCAAGGTATATCCCTCTTCGCCTTCCCCGTTCCTCTCCAAGGAGTTGGAGGAGTATTTTCTGCGTTCCCATGTCGGGGGCCGCCTGGGCGTGAGCGTCTATTCCCTGCATTACGGACGTTTCGAAGCCGCCATCCATGATTTCGATTGGTTCACGCCGGCCTCCTGCCTAAAGCTAATCGTCACGGCCGCCGCGCTCGACACCTTTCCGGTGAATTTTTTCCCCGCCACTTCCATGGAAGTCTACGGAACACCGCAAGCCGGAGTCTTGCGCGGAAAGGTGCGTGTTTCGGGAGGCGGCGATCCCAATATTTCCGATCGCTTCTTTCCAGACGCCCTGCGGCCGCTGGATCCTTTCGTGGACAGCCTCAAGCGCATGGGCATCGACACCTTGCGCGGCGCGGTGGAAGTCGCGGACACGTTTTTCACCGGCCCCCGCCGGCCGGAAGCCTGGAAGCAGCATCATTTCAACACCTGGTACGGCGCCGAAGTCTCGGCCCTGTCCTTCAACGACAATTGCTTCACCTTGACCGTCCTGCCGGGAGAGCGGCCCGGCGCGCCTGTTCGCGTCGTCGTGAAGCCGGACGTCGACTATGTGCGCATCGTCAACAAGGCCCGCACGGTTGCGGGGGGCAGAAGGCGCCTCGCCGTGATTCAGGATCCGCGTTCCACCGTCATCACCCTGAAAGGCTCGCTGGGAACGCGGGCCGGGGGAAGGCAGATGATCCTCCCCGTGCGCGATCCCACCCAATATTTCCGCGCTTCGCTGCTGAAGGCCATGGCCGCAAGGGGCTTGGTTTTCATTTCCGACGAAGAAGCGGCGGCGGTGGCCGCAAGCGCTCCCGCGGCTTCCTTCCGGTTCACCACGGCGCCCTTCACCGACATTCTTGAGGAGATCAATCAGCGCAGCCAAAACCTCCATGCGGAAATGGTCCTCCGGCATTTGGGCAAGTTCGTCAAGGGGGAAGGCTCCTCGGAGGCGGGAATACGCGCCGAAAAGGATTTCCTGGCGCGCCAGGGGCTCGATCCCCTGGATTTCCAATTGTTCGACGGCTGCGGCCTTTCGCCTTACAACCGCCTCAAGCCCAACGCCCTCGCCTCGTTGCTGGCGCGCATGGCGCGGCATCGCTACGGACGGGACTATATCAATTCCCTGGCCTCCCCCGGCTTGGACGGCGCGACGGGCAGGCGCTTGCGCCCTTATATGCCCATGAACCTGATGCGCTTCAAAACCGGCACCATCAGCGGGGCCCAGGGACTATGCGGATACGTGTTCGGCATCGACGGGGATACCCTGGCGGTGTCGCTGTTCATCAACGACTTCCGTTCCTCGGGCGAGGCGGCGGGGCGCCTGCTCGATTCCCTGCTGGCGCGCACGGCCATGTGGTTCAACAAGGAAAGGCCCGCCATGGCCGAGGCCCATCGCCTGCTCGGCCGCCCGGGCCTGCCGCAAACCTATATGGAGCGGCTGGATTATTTTTCCCATGCCCTGGAGGAGAAGCCCTATTTTCTCGGCCCCACCGGCGAGGGCCGCTTCGGATTGATCGAACCCGCGCCCTTGCTGGACCTGGAGCGCTTCGATTGCGTCACCTATATCGAAAGCGCCATGGCCCTGGCCTTGTCCAGGGAGGCGCGCCAGGTGCTTCCCACTATCCTGTCCATCCGCTACCGCTCCGATACCGTCGGTTATCCCACCCGCAACCATTATTTCGTGGAGGACTGGCTGAAGCACAACGCCGCCCGGGTGCGCGTTCTGCGCTATCCCGGCGATACCCTGGAAGCCAAGCCCATCGACAAAATCAAATTTTTCCAGGCCAAGCAATTGCCCAGCCCGGCGGCCAATCCCGTGTGCGAAATTCCGTACATGCCTTATGAAAAGGCCCTCGCCATGCTGTCGGACTGGAAATACGGACGGCAATTCCTGGGTGTGGCGTTTGTCACCCATATTCTCGGTTTGGACGTGACGCACACGGGCTTCCTGCTGGCGGACGGGAAAAATCCTCCCCTCTTGCGGCAGGCCAGCCAATTGCAGGGCAAGGTGGTCACCATGGATTTCAAGGAGTACTTGGAGTCCCGCCGCGGAAAATGCGCGGGCGTGCTGTTTTTCGAATTCCTGCCCCCCGCGGATTGATCACGCGCCGGGCAAAAAAAACCGGCTTTACCTATCTTTAGCCCCCATGGATCCCAAGGGAAAATACCTGCCGGCGGCGCGCGCCCAGTATTCCGACTTCCTCAAGAAAAACAAGATGTTTTTCACCAAGGAGCGGAAGCAATTGCTGGATTTCATCTTCAACCAGAAGGGGCATTTCAGCGCCGACGAATTGATGTTCGAAATCCAGAAGGGCAGCGTCAAGGTGTCGCGCGCCACCCTGTACCGTTCCCTGAGCCAGATGGTGGAGGCGGGCATACTCGCGGAATCCGATTTCGGGCACGGACACACCCATTACGAAATCACCTTGGGAGGCAAGCCCCACGTGCATTTAATCTGCACGGATTCGGGGGACATCCGCGAGGTATACAGCCAGAAATTGGAGGACGTCCTCACCGAACTCGCGGCCAGGGAGGGGTTCCGCATCAAGCGCTATAAAATCCAATTGTTCGGAATTTCGAGGCAGGCCCGCAAGGAAGGCGGAAAACCCTGACCCGGTCCTGACGGTGGAATGGCGCGACCCGCGACGGTCTCCGCACAATCGATCGCCGGCGCCGGACAAAAAGACGGTGGATCGGGGAAAATTTCAGGCGGCGCGCAGGGGAATCCGCACGGCGCGGATTGGAAGGTGTTCCCGGCGCGGGAATCAGGGATGCGCCAGGGCTTCCCGCTTGTAATCGGTGAAAAAATAATCGTCCCAAATCCGCAGGGTGTCGTTCCGCACCAGGCAGCGATAGTTCAATTCCCCGCCCTTCAAGGTGTCGTACCAGGCGTCGAAGGCCTCCTGCGCGTCGTTGTAATAGCGCCGCCGCGGCTCCGCCAGCACCAGAAAGGTCCCCGCCTTGATCCAATGCGGAGCCTCGATTTCCTGCAGGGGTTTGCCGTTGAAGAAGAAATTCCATCCCCAGCGGCCCGACGTTTCCAGGTGATGCTCCACGCGGTTGATGTCGGCCACGCTGTCCGGGGTTTCCCAGGCGTAAATTCCGGGGACGGGTTGCGCGTCCGCCGCAAGCGTGTAACGGAGCCAAACGCTGTTTTCGCCGCTGGGATCCAATTCCAGCCTTTCGAAGGAAGTATCCGTCACCGCGCGTATGGAAGAGGTGTCGTCCGCGCCTGAAATGAACGCGTCGAACACGCCCAGGGCGACGGGATACCCGTAGGTGCGTTGCGACAAGGCGAGATAAGTCCGCGAGGAAAACCAGCGTCCGCGCTCCTGGTACACGGCGTCATTATATTGGACCGCGAACCAGCGATAGGTGCCGTCCGGATTCAGGATCATCTCCAAATCGATGGAATCCGCCGCATAATCGGGGCCGTAATCCGCGCGATAAAATCCGGACTGCACCCTTCCCGCCACGGGGTCCATGTAATACGAGCGCGGGGGCGGGGTTTCATCCTTGCCTCCGAAAACGCAGGACGAAATCAACACCGCGCCAAAAGCCCACCATCCGATTTTATGCCAACGGTTCAACCACACGATTCTCCCCTTCGCCTTTCCTAGCCAAAGGTAGCGACTTTATTCCGTTTCCGCGACCGAGGCCCGAATATGAACCGCCTCCTTGCCGCCACCAAGCGCGAGGCGACGGTCCATGATGCCCTTCGACGGAAAATGGAAAAAAGAAAGGCGCCCGGAGGGCGCCTTAACGTGTTTGTCTGGGGGCGCGAGCGCCCGACACGGCTATTTCGAGTAGAATTCCACCACGTGCTGCTCGATGAGCTTCACGGGTATTTGTTCGCGCAAGGGTTTGGCGAGCAGCTTGCCTTCCATTTTCACCTTGTTGATTTCATAATATTCGGGAATCATCACTCCGCCCGAATGGGTCAAGGCTTCGACGATTTGCGGATGGGCCTTGGACTTCTCGTTCACGGAAACCACATCGCCGACCTTGAGGGGGTGGCTGGGGGTGAATACCCGCCGGCCGTTCACGCTGAAATGGCCGTGGGCGATGTACTGGCGCGCCGCGTAAATGGTCTTGGCGAAACCCAGGCGGAAAATCGCCGCGTCGACGCGGGTTTCCAGCAGGCTGAGCAAAACCGTGCCGGTCGATTCATGCGAATGGGCCGCCCGGGCGTAATAGCCGCGCATCTGCTTTTCGGAAACGTCGTAGGTGGCGCGCAACCTTTGCTTTTCCAGCAATTGGGTTTTGTAGGTGGAAGGGCTTTTCTTCCTGGCCAAACCATGCTGGCCGGGGGTGAAGGAGCGCCTTTCCATGATGCGCGCGGCCTTGGGGGTAAGCGCCAGATTCAGCGCGCGTGAGATTTTAACTTTGGGTCCAGCCGGCATGCCTGTTTCCTTTTGACTGACTATTGCGGCCCGATTGCCGCGAAATCGCTATTTTTCAAGGCTTTACAATTTAGCTACCCGATGGCGTTTTTTCAAACGGATTGCTCCCGTTTTGTCGGGGAAAGCGGGCCATTTTCGTATATTCTGCTTGAAAACGCGCAAAATCCGCCATACGGGGAGAATCCCATGCAAGACGAAGTGTCCGTACAAACCCTGAGCGAAATTCTGCAAAAGAATCCGGAAGCCACCCTGATCGACGTTCGGGAAGAAGACGAACACGAAGACATGAATATCGGCGGCGCCCTCATTCCCATGAGCGTGCTGGAGGAAAAATATTCCGAAATTCCGCAGGAAGGCCCGGTTTACATCTACTGCCGCTCCGGCCGCCGCTCCCGGGTCGCCATCGAATTCCTGAAAACCAAGGGCTATTCCAATTGCTTCAACGTCGCAGGAGGCATCCTGGCCTGGCTCAACGAAGTGGACCCGGAGGGACGCACGACGTAGACTCCCTGGGACGATGCTCCGTAAGGGGGCAGGGATTTTTCGGTTTCGATATTGAAGGGGACAGGGGGCGGGGAAACAAGAAAGAAAAACGAATTCCATTCGTATTTGTATTCCCTGTCCCCTGACCCCTAACCCCTGTCCCCTTTTTCATTGACCTCGCAGCCTCTGTCCCCTACTTCGATTCGAAGCTTCGAAAACGCCGACTCGTTGAATGCATCGTCGAAGGCGCCCATGCTGGGGTAGGCGAAACCCATTACGGAATCCCACATCGGCTTGTGTTCCATGCATAGGTATTGAAACACCTTCCCCTTCCAGGGCTCCAGGGCGGCCAAGGCGTTGCGGTAGAGTTTTTCGCGCACCGCGAAGGCATAGGTGATCTTTCCGTCCTCGGTGATTTCCGTCTCCATTTGCAATAACTTGGAATGCCGGTATTTGAGGCGGAAATCCCGCGCGAATCCCTTGAGCATGGTGATGCAGCCCAGGGAAATCCACAGCACTTCCCCGGGGCGGAACAAGGCCGTCACGCGGGCGATCAGGGCCCGGTAATCGGCCTCCCAGCCTTGGTAATAGAACATGGGGTGGAAATGGAAGGCCACCTTGACGCCCTTGTCGGCCGCGGCGCGGGCGGCTTCCAGGCGCCGATCCAGGGACGCGGTTTTATGCTCTTCATTGGCGATGATGACGGGGGGATTCAACGACCAGGAACAGCAAACATTGGGGGGAATGTCGTTTTCCAGAATCCAGGCGACATTGGCGGATTTGCTTTTGAACTCCAGGATGATATTGGAATGCGCGCGCGCGAAATCGCAAAGATCCCCGAGAATGCCGTTCTTATTGCCCCATAACAGGGAGTCCGAATATTCGCCGGTGCCGATGCGATAGCGCTTTTCCGGCACCAATCGGATTTCCGCCAGTTTCTCCCTCAGGTTCACCGGCACGGCGATGACGGCTTCGTCGTAATGGTTTTGCAGCACGCAATAGGAGCAGGCCATGGCGCAATTGTCCACCACGTTGATGACTTTCAGGTTGCAGCACACGGCCTTTTCGGAAGCCGCGGGGCACAGGCGGAAAATCCGGCCCTTCAATTCCTTTTCGACGAAAGCATGCTTGGGCAGTTTCTCCCCGGTTCCAACGGACGGATAGGCCTTGGCCTTGGAAGCGATGCCCGCGTAAACCCGCTGCATCGATTGGAAAATTTGTTCGCCCCGCTGGCGGCGGTTCATTCCGTGGGCGCCGGCGGCATCGTCCTCGGAGCCGGTTTCCACCAGCCAATTTTCCACCCGGGCGTGAAATTCCGTTTCTTCCCAGGCGCGGCAATCCACGCACCATTGGGCGAACAGGCGCAATTGCTGGAAGCTGAAGGCGAAATCCTCTTCCAGGCGTTCGAGAAGGCGCAAATCGCCGGGGTGCGACACGGCGCGCAAAGCCGGATCCACGGCCTGCATGGCCTTGGACGTCGCGGCATTCGGGTCGGCGGCCGGACCTTTCATTTTTTCCAAGCCTGGGAAAACTTTTTCTCGTCGAAACCGACGGTGGCATGGGCTCCGTCCGTGACCAACGGCCTTTTGATCAACCTGCCGTTGCCGGCCAGCATGGACAGGATTTGCGCTGCGGACATCCCGGCGGCCTTTTCCTTGATGTTCAATTCCCGGTACTGGACACCGCTGGTATTGAACAGCTTGCGGACGTCCTCGCCGCTTTGCTTAAGCATGCCTTTCAGATCCGCCGCCGAGGGGGGCGTTTCCGTGATGTCCGTGAACGCGTAGGTCCGGCCCATTTTTTCCAGGGCTTTTTCCGCCTTGCGGCAGGTGCTGCATTTCTTGTATCCGTAAAACTTGAGCATGGGGAATTTCCTGCTGTGATAAAACCGCGTATTGCCCGCCAACACCGGCGCCTTACCCGCGCCACCGCCGGAACCGGTGAAAAGTAACCAAACGGGGACGCCCTTGCTACTTTGCTGCGCATGGAAAAGCGCGTCGGACCCATCCGTAAAATGCACGTGCATGCGGAAGACGGCGGTCCGGAAGGCCCCGGCGCCGTATCCTACGCCTTGCCCATCGGAGAGGGCGTTTTGCCCCTGAATCCGTTCATCGGCCGAAACGTGCGCTTAAAATACACCGGCCGCATTTTTTGCATTCATTGCGGCAAGGCCACCCGCGCGAGTTTCGCGCAGGGATATTGCTATTCCTGCATGCAGTCCCTGGCGCAATGCGATCTGTGCATCGTGAAGCCGGAAACCTGCCATCATCACCTGGGCACGTGCCGCGAGCCGGAATGGGGAGAAGCCCATTGCATGATCGATCACACGGTGTACCTCGCCAATTCCTCCGGCATCAAGGTCGGCATCACCCGATCGCATCAAATGCGCACGCGCTGGATGGACCAGGGCGCGGTGCAGGCCATGCCCATCGTCAGGGTGCGCTCCCGCCGCGAATCCGGTTTGGTGGAGGCGGAATTAAGCCGCGTGATGCCGGACAAAACCAATTGGCGGCTGATGCTGCAAGGCCCCGGGGAACGCCTGGATTTGCGCGCCAAGCGCGACGCGTTATTCGCGGCCTGGCCGGACGGCCTGCCCGGGGAAAAACTGCACCAAGGAGAGGAGTTCGAATTCCGCTATCCGGTGCTGGAATATCCAGAAAAAATGAAGGCGTTGACGTTGGACAAGAATCCGGAAATAGCGGGCAAATTACTGGGCATCAAGGGCCAATACCTGATTTTCAACCTCGGCGTCATCAACTTGCGGAAGCATGCCGGGTATGAATTGGAATGGGAAGGGGGAACGGGAGAGGCGGCGGCCCAACCGGCCTCGCCGGAAGCCTCAAGGGAAAATTATCCGGCATTCGCCGGCGAAAACGTTCCCGACGAAGCGCCGCTGGAAAAGCCCGTTTTCAACGGGGAGGGAGAACAGACGCAACTATTGTGACGGAAAATTCGCCGGGAATTTGCTTTTGCCCGGCCGTCCCTATACATTAGGGGCATACCCACTTTCAGGAGGTTTTCGTGAAAACATTTTTCTCCGCCCTGGCCTTCGCCGTAATCGCCGCCTTTTCCGCATCCGCCCAAAACTTACCGCTCGCGCACAAGGTCACCCTCGGCGAGCAAAAAATCAAGGGGAACGGCGCCATCGATGTCACCGTTTTGGGAGATCCCGCGCCGGAGATCAAGCTGGAAGTCGTTTTGACGCGCAGCTTCAACGGCGACATTGCCGAGACCATGGACAGGGAACAAGTGGAAATGTCTCACGGAGAAAATTAATCGCGAGCGGATATCGCGCTTCGCATTGTCACCTTCTCCGTCTTCCACGAATACCGCTTTATCCACGGTCAGGACCCGACGAACATGTCACGTTGGGATTTGCCTCCCAAATCGGGAATAAGCGTCGGCACTTTTAAATCAAGGCCGCAGGACTTGTTCACGGCGATGATGAAATCCACCGCCCAATCCGCCGAAAGATAATCCGGATCGTGGTGGGTGAAAAAATGCAATCGCTGGAGTCCCATATCCGTCCAAACCTTGATCCGCTTCGCCCATTCCCCGATTCGCGCCAAGTCCCCGGCGCTGCGATCATGCCCCGAGAACCGGATGAACGCCTCCGGAATGGTGAGCCGCTGATGCACTAAATCCCTCCGCCCTGGCGTATCCACGATCACGGCGCTTATCCCCAATTCGGCAAGCATGCCGAAATAGGCCTCCCGGTGTTTTTCAATCGCGAACCAGTCCTTATGGCGGACTTCAACGGCCAAAGGAAGACGCGCGCCATGGGCGCGAAGAAAGGCCTCCAATTCCCGGAAGCGCGAGGGTCCGAATCTTTCCTCCAATTGGAATAGGACGGTTCCAAGGTTAGGCCCAAAACCTCCCGCGATATCGCAGAAATTCTTGTACAGCTCCCCGGCTTGTTCCAGGTTGGCGCCATGGGTGATCGTTTGGGGCGGCTTGGGGCGGCTTGGGGCAGAATTTGAAGCCCGTGGGCGCTTTCGAGACCCATGAGCGGACACGTTCGGAGTTGACGCCACGACTGGTGGCATTTAGTTCGATCGCGTTGAACCACTGGAAGTACAGGCCTAGCCGGTCGGCTGGCTTGGTGCCTTTCGGATAGAGATCCTTTATAGCGTCTCCCCACTTGCCTAATCCGACCAACACTTCGATTTGCCGCGCCTCATCGCTTTGAGAGGCGCTTTTGGAATTTTCCGCGGTTGCTGGACGGGAGGCCCGCAAGACGGCCGCCGTGTCGGGATGATCGGGAGGAAGTCCAAGGTCTATGCCATGAAGGCTTGAGACGCGTCCGAAATCCATGTTCTAAAGATAACTCGCGCCCCGGCCCGGGATCCGAGCCTTTTTGCTCCGGCCGCGTACCTGCGGAAAAACTCCGGGCTTTGCTAGGGAGCGCCATATGGAGAACTTTATTCACGGAACGATCAGAGCAGGCATAGCCATGCGAGGCTTCACAACCGGACGTGAATGGCTTTTGCGTTCCTTGAATGGCGGTGCGATGAAGGGAAGTTTTTTGATTAGTTTTCCCCTCACACCTTCTTATTATACGGGGGTCCCCATGAAACTCGTCCTCAAAATCCTCCTCGGGCTGGTCTTGTTGCTGGTCGTGATCGTGGCCGGCGCTTACGCGTATCTCGAAGCCACTTGGAACAAGGACTATGCCGACAGCCCTAGGCCCGCCATTTCGGCCGTGCGGGATTCGGCCGTCATCGCGCGCGGCGAATATTTGGCCACGGCCGTCGCCCATTGCGCCATCTGCCACCAATCCCTGACGGACATGAGCCGGCGATCGGGCATTGAACTCGGTACGGATTTCGCGGGCGGGCATATATGGGATATTCCCATGTTCGGACGTTTCGTGGCGGCCAACCTAACCCCCGACGAGGAAACCGGCATCGGCAAACTCAGCGACGGCGATCTCGCCCGCATCGTTCGCAGCGGCGTCGGGCGCGACGGGAAAATCGTGCCATTCATGTCCTTCGCGGTGGGCCCCATGGCTGACGAGGACTTGGTGGCCGTCGTGTCTTATCTGCGCACCTTGAAGCCCGTGAAAAAGGCCGCGCCTCCCGAAAAGCCGGGATTATTTTGCAAGCTGGTCGTAAAAGGGCTGGCGCCGAAAACCGAGCCGCCCCCGCAATTGGTAAGGGAAGGCGGCATCAGCCTGGAACGCGGCCGCTATTTGGCCAACGGCCCGGCGGCTTGTTTCAGCTGCCATAGCGAGGCCGACCCCATGCATGGATTCGTCATCACGGGGCCGCGCTTTCAAGGCAGCGGCCAACCCGAACCGGACGGGGTGGACCCGGCCTTCGAAATGGTGGTTCCCAACCTGACGCCCGATCCGGAAACCGGGCATATTACCAATTGGGACGAGGACACCTTCGTGGGTCGCTTCAAAAAAGGCGTGGTGTACAAAGGCACCAAAATGCCCTGGGAAAGCTATGCGCGGATGACGGAAGACGACATCCGCAGCATTTACCGCTATATCCGTTCGCTGGAACCCGTCAAGCACGACGTGGGCCCCATCCGCCGGCCGGCCGGCTGGAAGCCCCCGCAAAAAGCCTAGCGGCGTCTCAAGGACAGGGGCGGATCGAGAATAGTCTTCAGGACAAAACTCTTCCGCAACGCGTCCGCATCGGAAAGCCCTTCCGGCAGTGAATCCAAACTCATGGGACGCTCGACGGGAAAAGTGTCCTGCCGGCTACGAAAGCTCTCCATGCCATGCCGTTCCGCCGCTTCTTTCTCCTCCGTGGTAAGCCAGCCCAGGCCGCCGTCTCCGCTTCGTTCCGCATAGGCGGCTTTTTTGGCAGCCAATGTCATCCGCTCTTTGGGCCGGCCGGCCTTGGCCGCGGCGTCTTTCTCCTTGCGCGTTCTTTCCGGCGCCTCTTCCCTTTTGCGGGAAGCTTCGGACGGCAGGCCCGGCGGCGAGCTGGGGGTATCCCGTTCCGTCCCGGGAAAAGGAATTTCCAAACCCAATTCCTTGGCCAATTGCGTGAGCAAATCCCGGCCCTGCGCCTTGATGTTTTCCTTGCCCGTTTCTTTTCCGGTTCCGCTTCCCGCGCCGGCAGTTCCGGCTTCGGTGGAAGCACCGGTCCGATCTCCGGGCGGCGGAATACGCCGCGGGGGCGTTTTCCTTTCAATATGATGTTCCTCCCAATCCAGGGAATGTTCATCCGCCGCGTTCGGTGCGGAGGCCTTCTCCCTTTCGACGGAAACCGTGCGCGCATCCGTTCGGGGCGGGGCTTCCGTCCGCGCGGAGTCGGTGTCGTCATGCAGGATTTGCTCGGGCGGATGGTCCGGCAACCCTTCTTCGCGTCCGGGTTTGGGAGGAGGCTGTCGTTTTTTGCGCTTGCCGATCAGGCCCGCGATCACATTGACCGCGATGAGGACGAGAATGAGTTTTTCGAAACTCAACTTTGGCCGCCCTTGCCTTTTTGATCCCCGCCGCCGATGCGCTCCCGCATGCCGGTGTCGGCGTTCATGTTGCGCATGTGGTAATAATCCATCACGCCGAGATTCCCCGAGCGGAAGGCGTCGGCCATGGCCTGCGGCACCATGGCTTCGCTTTCCACCACCTTGGCGCGCATTTCCGCCACGCGGGCTATCATTTCCTGTTCATGGGCTATGGCCATGGCGCGGCGCTCCTCGGCCTTGGCCTGGGCGATTTTCTTGTCCGCCTCGGCGCGGTCCGTTTCCAGGCCGGCGCCGATGTTCTTGCCCACGTCCACGTCGGCGATGTCGATGGACAGGATGTCGTAGGCCGTGCCCGAATCCAATCCCTTGCTGAGCACGGTTTTGGAAATCTGGTCGGGAGTTTCCAGCACGGATTTGTGGTTGCGGGCCGATCCGATGGTGGAAACGATGCCTTCGCCCACGCGCGCCAGGATGGTTTCCTCGCCGGCTCCGCCCACCAGCTTGTCGAGGTTGGTCCGCACCGTGACCCTCGCCACGGCCTTCAGCTGAATGCCATCCATGGCCACGCCCGCCACCACCGGCGTTTCAATCACCTTGGGATTCACCGACATTTGCACGGCTTCGAGCACGTTGCGGCCGGCCAGATCGATGGCGGCGGCGCGCTTGAAATTGAGGGGGATATTCGCCTTGTCCGCCGCTATCAGGGCCTGCACCACGCGCATCACATGCCCGCCGCCCATGTAATGGGCCTCCATTTCCTCCGTGCTCAGGGCCAGCCCGGCCTTGACCCCCATGATCTTGGCCTCCACGATCACCTTGGGCGGCACCTTGCGCAGCTTCATGCCTATCAGCTGGGCGATGGACACGTCGGCCTTCGACATGAAGGCTTGCAGCCAGAGCGAGAAAAAGCTGGCGATGACGAAAAACGCCACCAGGCCGCCTATGCCCACGGCGATGAGGATGATCAGGGAAATATTCGTGTTCATGACTGCCTTTCGGATTGTCCGGCGTTCAGCCGGCGTTTTGTTTTTCGACGTCGTCCTTTTCGACAATTAACTGGCTGCCGTAGGCCGAAACCACCTTCACCGGGGTCCCCGGGTTGAGCAAATCCCCGCCGGTCGTGGCTTCATGGATTTCGCCGCCGATATTGACCTTGCCGATGGGCCTTAACTGCGTTTCCACCGTGCCGCGGGCGCCGATGAGGCTTTGCCATTTCTTTTCCGTCTCTTCAAGGCCCGAACCGCTCCCCACGCTGGAGCCATGCGACAGCTTGGACCTGGAAACCAGCTTGACGGCCAGCCAAACCGTGGCCGGAACCAGCAGGATATCGGCAAGGCCGAAAACCAGGCGGGCCGAGGCGGGCAGGTTCTCCACGATGTAATACCAGGAATAGCCCATCAATCCCAGGCAAACGACGACCAAAATGCCGAAGGACGGCACCAGGGCCTCGGCCACGCCCACGGCCAGGGAGAGCAGTTGCAGGAAAAGCGGCCAGGCGTAATTCATGCCGCCGCCGCTTTTCCGCCGGGCGCTTCCACCGCCTTGACGGAGATGGTATTCCCGGACACCTTGGCTATTTCCACGGCGCTGCCGGCCTCGATGAAACCGCTGCGCGCCGTCACTTCGAATACCTTCCCTTCGAACACGGCTTTTCCGGTGGGATGCAGGGCGGTTTTCGCCAAGCCCACCAAACCCTCCGTCAGGTTTTCCGCCTCCGCCGTGATATTGCGCACCTCTTTCAGCGTGGCTTCCGAAATGACGCGCGCCGGCTTGGGCAGGCGGGGAATCAGGTATTTGAACCCCAGCAAGGGGATGAACAGCGCCAGCACGGCCATGGAAATCGTCACGGCCAGGTTGCGCAGGGTATCGCGCAATTCCCAGGGCAGCTTGGGATCGGGCAGCACATAGGATTGCAAGGAAAGCGTCAAGGCGGTTACCATCAGGGCGACGCCCAAGCCGCCGAACAACAAGGTGCCCGGAAACACGTATATCTCCACCAGGAACAGGGCGATCCCTCCGGCCAGCAACAACAATTCGGTGTAATTGGCCAAGCCCACCGCGTATTTGCTGCCGAACGCTATGGCCAGGCAGGCGATGCCGATGGCTCCGAACGCGCTCAGGCCCGGAGTTTTGAATTCCAGATACAAGGCCCCGAAACCCAGCAGCATCAGGATGGGCGCGAATTTTCCGATCATGCGCACCAGGTTTTCCGACCAGGTGGTTTTCCATTCCCCGGTCTTCTGCCATCCCTTGGCCTTCAGAAAATCGTCCAGGCCGGCGAAGGATCCCTGGGAAAAACCGAGGTTGGCCGCTTCCCTGTCGGTCATGGTCAGCAACTGCCCCTCGGGAACGATGGTTTTGAAGGAAGGATATTTCTTCTTTCCCTCTTCCGGAAGCGCGTTCCATTCCTTGACCGTGAAATAGTCCGCGTCTTGGAAACTCGACGCGCCGTTCGCCGCCGCGGTTGCAGTGTCCTTGTCTGTCCCGTTTTGTCCCGTCCTTATGGCTCCGGAGTCGGACGGATCCGGTTTGCCGGCCATCACCACGCCCATGTCGGCGGTGACCATGGCCTGGGCCAGCAGGCTGGGATAGCCGTTGCGTTCGGCCAAGGTGCGGAACTTGGCCCTTAAGGGGGACTGGATTTTTTCCCCCAGCATGACGATGCCGCCTTCTCCGCTCTGGGTGATGGGAGCGCAATCCCCCAGAGTGGTGCCGTTGCCCATGGCGATACGGTTGCTGGCCAATGAAATCAAGGCCCCGGCGGAAATGGCCTTTTGCTCCACAAAGGCGTAGGTGCTGCATTGGGTGATGCCCGTCAGCAGGTCCACGATGTCGAAAGCCGATTGCAGCTCTCCGCCGTAGGTGTTCACCTTGAACACGATGACGTCCGGTTTTTGTTTCAAGGCCTCGGCCACCGAGCGCTTCAAAAAAGCGTGCAGGCCGTAATCCACCTGGTCTTCCACGGGAATGACCACCGCTTTTTTCGCGACGGCGGGAAAGGCGGCGGCCTTGGACTCCGACCCCGCGGTGGGAGAGGATGGGGCGGTTTGCTTTTCCCGGGCGTGTTGGAGGACGTCGCCCGGAGCCGCGCGGGAAATACCCGGGCAAAAAACGAGCGCCGCGAGCATCGCCCAAAAAACGACCTCGGCCATGCGGCGGCTGCGGGGCCGCCGGCGAAAATTCCGCGTCATATTTTCAAGCCGCGATTGTCGTCTTCGCTTTTGCTGGCCTTGGAATAATCCTTTTCCTGCCGCTGATGGTTCACCGCGTTCTTTTGCATATACAGGTTGAACACGCTGTCGGCGTCCAGCCCCGCCGTCAAGGCCAGGGACATCCAGAAATGCAATTGATCGATTATTTCGACGCGGATGTTCTGCATGTCCAGGTAATCCTTGGACCACCATTTCCAGGGCAACTCCTCGCGGAGTTCGCGCGACTCGTCGTCCAGCGCGGCCAGGTATTTGCCCAGCCATTCGTTCACCTTGGAATTCGGCCCCAATTCCGGCCGCATGGCTTCTGCCCGCAATTTGGCCGTGGTCAGAACCTCCCCTTCGCGATCGCGCAGATCCTTTTTGGCGAAGATGCGATCGTTCAACTCCGCCTGCATGGCGAAAAGCCTGTCCAACTTGTCCTTAGCGCCTTCCTGCATGATTATCCCCCGTGCGGGCCGCCAACGCGTTCGCCATTCACGAACGGCGCGTTTAACGCGAATTCAAGGAAGCCGGCAAGGAAATAAAATTAGTTATTGGCGGAAACGGGAAAAAACGCCCCGTAAATCGAAATTTTTACATTTCTTCTCCCTTACCTATAAAGAAACCGGGAAAGCATGGCACGTATTGTTTGCAAATTCGGGGGAAGCAGTGTTGCCGATCACCGGCAATTCCTCAAAATCAAGGATATCGTCCAAGCCAATCCCAAGCGGAAGGTCGTGGTGCCTTCGGCTCCCGGCAAACGGCACGCCAACGAGGCCAAGCTGACCGATTTGCTGTACCTTTGCCATGACATGGCGCGCAAGAAGCTGGACATGGATGCGCCCTTCTCCCTGTTGCGGGACCGTTATCTTGAAATCGAAGCCAATTTGCGGCTGCATGCCGGGATGGCCGAGGCCCTGGAGACCTTGCGCCGGGAAATCGAAGCCGGCGCCTCCCGCGATTTCACGGCCTCCCGCGGGGAATATCTCTGCGGGTTGCTGATGGCGAAATTCCTGGACGCGGAATTCATCGATCCGCAAACCTGCGTCTTCTTCGACGGCTCGGGACGCATCGACTCCAAAACCTATGCGGCGCTGGGCGGGAGATTATCCGATCCCGGCCGCCTCTACGTCATGCCCGGATTTTACGGCGCCGATCACAAAGGGCATGTCAAAACCTTTTCCCGGGGCGGGTCGGATATCAGCGGGGCCGTGGCGGCGCGGGCCGCGGACGCCGAGCTGTATGAAAACTGGACCGACGTGAGCGGGCTGTTGATGGCCGACCCCCGCGTGGTGGAAAACCCGCATTCCCTGGACGAAGTCAGCTATCGCGAAATACGCGAATTATCCTATATGGGGGCGGGCGTCTTCCATGACGAGGCCATCGCTCCCGTGCGCGAAGTCGGCATTCCCATCAATATCCGCAACACCAACCGCCCCGCGGATCCGGGCACCCTGATCGTCGCCAAACTCCCGGCCGTCACCAAATACGACATCGCCGGCATCGCGGGCAAGAAAAATTTTTCCATGTTCAGCCTGGAAAAGAACATGATGAACAAGGAAGTCGGTTTCGCGCGGCGCGTGCTGGGTATTTTCGAAACCCATGGAGTGAGCATCGAGCATTGCCCTACCAGCATCGACAGCATGAGCGTGGTGGCCTCCAGCGAGGAAATCAGCGACAAGACCGAGGCGGTGCTGGAGGAATTGCGCCGCGTGCTGGAACCGGACACTTTGGACGTGGAACACGACCTGTCCCTCATCGCCGTGGTGGGGGAGGGCATGAGCCATCAGGTGGGCATGTCGGCCAAGGTCTTCATCGCGCTGCGCGACGCCGGGGTGAACGTGCGCATCATCGATCAGGGCGCTTCCGAACTCAATATCATCATCGGCGTGGCCAACGGCGATTATGAAAAAGCCATTCGCGCCATCTACGCCGGCATGATGACCCCCAATCCCGCTTACCTCTCCCAAAATTAGGCTTAACGCCCCGTCATCGCTCTTTTCGGCGGCGCTTCCGTTGCGCGCCATAAGCTGGCAAGGCGGATCTCGCCGGAACCGGAGATTTTTTTACCTTAGGATTTTTCTGCCCATACCTGCTTGGCAAAGCTCCGGCGCTCGAAGCCGGGGGGCATGAATGGGAGGTACCTATCAAATCCTTCAATCCCGTCGCGTTCGTGTTGTTTTTCCTGTTGGGCAGCGGCGTGTTGCCCGTCGCCAAGTCCGCGCGTCCGTCCGCCGCCGGCTCCGCCATGGCCTCCTTGTTGACCGCCGGATCGGGCACCGACCCCATGCCCGCCGAACAAATCGCGGCGCCCCAGATTTCCCCTAAATCCGAAGCCGCCACGCCCTCGGCGGCGCCGACCCCCGCGGAAGAAAAGAAACCCGAGACAAAATCCGCGCAGTCCGCCGCGCAAACGGCGCCGGCTCCCGCTCCTGCTCCCGCCAAGACGGAAGTAAAACCCGCGCCGCCCAAAACGGATTCGACAATGTCCGCCGCAAAACCGGCGCCGCCGCCGCCGGCCCCGTCCGCGGCCCAAGCCGCACCGAGGCCCGCCCCGCCTACCCCCGCACCCGCTCAAGTCGCCACGAAAACCGACACTGCCAAACCGGCAGCCCAAACCGTGCCCCCCGCCCCCGTTGCCCAGGCTGCGCCGAAGCCCGCGGTCGCGCCTGCGAACGCACCCGCTGCCCAGGCCGCCCCCGTCGTGGCCAAGGCCGACACCGCCAAACCGAAACCCGCGTCTCCGAGCCCCGCGCCAACCGCGGCTCCGGCGGTTGCCGCCCCTCCCATTCCGGTTCCCGTCCCGGTGGCCGCTCCGGTAAAACCACCTGTTCCCGCCGCCGCTCCAGCGGCGGTGGCTCCAGCCAAGCCTGCGGCCCAGCCAGCCCCGGCAGCCGCGACTGTCGCCGCCAAGGCGGATACTGCCAAGCCCAAGGCCGCATCGCCTACTCCTCCTCCTGTCGCTCAAGCCGCCAAGCCCGATACGGCCAAACCGGCTCAAATGCCGCCCAAAACAGACACCGCCAAAGCCGCCGCGCCCAAGCCAGACACGGCCGCCAAGGCGGCGCAAGCCAAACCCGCCGCTCCGGCCAAACCGATGCCCGTGCCCCTTGTGCCGGCCGCGCCCGTGGCGGCCATGCCCACCCCTGGGACCGGGCCGGACGGAACCATTTACCTGTTCAGCAGTCCCTCCATCGCCGAAATTACCATAGACGGGAAGGACACCGGCAAAAAAACCCCGGTTAAAGTCGATCTGCCCTCGGGAAATCACCGCATCGGCATGTTCAAAAACGGCCAAAAAGGGATGTTGGACATAGTCGTCGTTCCGGGAAAGAACAAGGCCTTGCATTTAACCCTGCAATAGGTTTTTGAAAACCTTATTCCTTAAAAAAGGCTTCGAAACGGTTTAAAAAACCGGCTGTTTCCGACGCGGGCAGATCGTTGATTCCCGCCGCCCCTCTTCTCCCTCCGCCGGAAAATTCCCGCGCCAAATCCGAGGCCCGCAACGCGGAACCGGCGCCTTCGCGCGGAGCGCGTATGGAAACCGCATAGTTTCCACTCTGCTTTTCCATCAAGAACGCCAGGGCCTTGGAGGGAAAATCCCTTTGCATGGCATTGGCCCAGGTGGGGGCATACCGCCTCGCCCAGCTTTCGGGCGGAAACCGGTAGGCAAGCGCATGCGGGGCGGACAGCGCAGGCGGGACCCTTTCGCACAGCGCCTTGTCCTCTTGGAAGCGAACCCGCAACCTGGGTAACACGTCGGTTTCCCTGGCGAACGCCAGGGGATGCGCGAAGGGGATCAACATGCCGGCGAGGTCGGCCGGCGGAATCAACACGTCGTCGGGCGTTTCCCCGTAAGCGTTGTAATTGATCAGCACGCCCAGGTCCCGCAAAAGCGCGGCGTCTTCCGCCTGCAAACCCGTCCCGGCCAGCAAGGCCCGGGCGGTATCCGTCACGTTGTCGCCGAAAGCCGCCGCGGAAGCCCACAGCGGCCGCCTTCCCCCGCAAACGGCGTTGACCAGCACGGCCGTGCAGGCCTCCCTGGCCTGGGACAAGTGAGGCGTGAAATTGGCCGCCGAAGGGGGATTGGTGGCGTCGTGATGATCATACCAATCCACCCGCACGCCATCCCGGAGCAGCAAAGCGTCCAACTCCGCCCGGTTCGCGTCGATGCTGATGTCGAACACGTGGATGCGCGCGGATTCCAAAACCGGCAACCGTCCCAGCAGGCGCACCTCGCGCTTCAGGCCGGTGACGCGGGCCGAGGGACGGATGCCTTCCAGTTCCAGGATGTGCTGCGAAAAAAGGCCGTCGGCGTCGCCGTTGAAGACGAAGAAAACGGGCTCCGCCGGTTCAGCCAAGGCCGTAGCGCTCCCTGAGCATGCGCATGTGATGGCGCTCATGGCCGATCACGGCGCGCAAGATATGCGCGGGCGTCAGGGCGATGCCGTTGGCCGATCCGCGCCTCTCCCAGTCGGCGGGGGCCAGCCCGCCGATCAGGGACGCCGTGAGCTGGGCGGCCAGGAGATAATTTTTCAACAGGGTTTCCCAGGGCTGGCCGTCGAAAGGCGCGTTGGCCGCATACGCGTTCTCATCGAAACCCGGCAACGGAGCCGCTTCGCCGCGCGCGATGCATATGAGCCTGTAGAGGAAAATCAGCTGCGAGTCGGTGACATGCCCCAGCATTTGCCTTACGCTCCATTTTCCGGGCGCGTAGCGATGGCCGGCCTTGCCGGGATCGACGGCGCTCCAAAACGCGGCCGTTTCCCGCGCATGGGCGCCGAAACGGGCGCCGGGATCGCCGTCCAGCGTGACATCCTTCACATAGCCCGTCAAGTAGGACTTGTCGAACTCAATCATGGCCGCCTCCGCATTCAATATAAATAGCCGGCCCTCGGTATTTGCCGCCGGTTGCCGCCGCGACGTTTGTTTACGCCCGCGCCCCGGTGGACGCCGCCGCCATGGCCGCCGAGTTGACGGCGCTCACCAAATCCCGCGCGTTGCGGGTTTATCTTGCCCGCATGCCTTCAACCGCCGTCCTTTCCGCGCCCTCCGTTTTCCCCGGGGACGACGGTTTGCTGATGTCGCCCGCGTCGCCCCTGCGCGACACCCTGCGCTTCGCGGCCATCGTGGCGGGCAAGCCCTGCCCGGTCTTCTTGCACGGGGAAAGCGGCACCGGCAAGGAATTGCTGGCGCGCTTCCTGCATCGCCGCGGACCCCGGAGCGGCGGGCCTTTCGTGGCCGTGAATTGCGGGGCCATCTCGCCGCATCTCATCGAAAGCGAGCTGTTCGGGCATCGCAAGGGAGCCTTTACCGGCGCGCATGCGGATTATCCGGGCAAGTTCCGGCTGGCCGAGGGCGGCGTCCTGTTTTTGGACGAGGTCGGGGACATGCCCCCCGAGGCGCAAACCAAATTGCTGCGGGTATTGCAGGAAAACACGGTGTGCCCCGTGGGCGGCCAGCGCGAATACGCCGTGAACTTCCGGCTGATATGCGCCACGCACCGCGACTTGCGCAAGGCCGTGGCCGCGGGATCGTTCCGCGAAGACTTGTTCTACCGCATCAACGCTTTCCAGCACATTGGGATCCTAAGCTTAGAATTCCACGTGGACAAGTTGTCGCG
>JADMIO011429221.1_pt1 | contig 82376 bp, 71 predicted proteins | sample 8958161 | NCBI WGS metagenome assembly JADMIO01 (sample SAMN16585339, study PRJNA669376) | soil metagenome | isolation source: Crop rotation soil | place: USA: Cullars Rotation, Alabama | collected 2011
GCCGCGACTTCAAGTCACGTGAATTCCAAGCTTCGGATCCCACTGTGCTGGAAAGGCGCGCGTCGAGCTCCTCGCGAACGACAACTGGATTCATGGCTTTCTGCTACCCGGCGAAACGGCAGCAAGCGGAGCGGAGCACGACACGATGCGGCAGTTGGTACGCGAGAATTATTTCGCGACGATGGAAATTCCCTTCCTCCGCGGGCGCGCGTTCACGGCGCAAGACAACCTGAACGGTCCGGCCGTAGCCATCGTCAATCAAACTTTCCAGCGCCAGTACTTTCCCAACGAAGAGATCGTTGGTAAGCACGTCACGATCCTTTACAGAGAGCGTGAAGTCGAAATTGTGGGCGTGGTTGCGGATGCAAAATACGAGCGCCAACGCGAGCAGAATCAGCCGTTGCTCTACACGCCGTGGCAGCAGGAACCCAAAGAACTTGGCGAGATGCATTTTGCTCTGAGAACCACGAGCGATCCGGCCGCGCTGTCCGATCGAGTGCGTGAAGTCGTTCGCGAGCTGGATAGCAATTTACCCGTTACCGAAATCGGCACACAATCAGCGCGCGGCGAGGCTACCCTGGGCCAGGAGCGTCTCTATGCTCGACTGCTGAGTTTCTTCGGCGTACTCGCACTCGTACTCGCGGCCATCGGCCTCTTCGGCGTGCTGGCGTATTCCGTCAGTCAACGGACGAAAGAGATCGGGCTTCGCATGGCGTTTGGTGCGCAGGTGGTCCAGGTCATCCGGTTGGTAATCTGGCAGGGGATGAAGTTGGTGCTGTTGGGGCTGGCGGTGAGCACGGCAGTTGGGTATGTGTTGAAGCGTTTGCTTGAGAGACAATATTTCGCGCCTGAGAGCTGGCAGCGACAGATGGCCGAACAACTCTATGGGGTCGGGGTTGGCGATCCGCTGACGTTGATCCTGATCGCAATGCTGCTGACGCTGGTCGCGTTACTCTCCTGCTGGCTCCCGGCGCGCCGCGCCGCGAAAGTCGATCCGCTTGTGGCGCTCAGATATGAATAAATGCCGTCCATTTTGAGCGGGCAAGCTTTAACCACAGATTACACGGATTACGGACGGATTTATCTGTGAAGATCCGTTAATAATCCGTGGTTAAAGCTTGAATTCCGCTGACCCGGTCCAAATCTAACTTAAAGCAAAGCCGCATCCTCGCCAAGAATCTGCGACAAGACAATGCTCCGCGTCGGGCCGAAGGCGCCGACCCAAACGACGGCATTCTCGTTTACGTCCAGACCATTTCGCACTGCCGGAAAGCTCGTCAAAACTTTCCCATCGATCACGTCACCCGTGCGCGCCACCAATTGTAAATCCGCATCCGACGTACCAATCCAAATCCCCAAACTGTTCGAGACACTCACGCCGCCCACACCAACCGTAAGCGATGCAATGAACGCGACGCGCCCATCGTTCAGCAGCCTGAAGTCACGAAACGACGCAAACGTTCCGGTCGTTCCTGGAGCCGTCGTCTTCGCAAGCGCGATCGCTGTCGTGCGCGTACCATCGCCACGAAAGATCCCGATCGGACTCGGACTGCCCGTCAACGCCGAATCGAAGGCGACCTCACCCCGGTCATTGAACTTCGACGATCGGAACGTGAGATGCCGCCCCGTCGGATCTCTGAAAATGCCACCCTTCGGAGCTGCTTGACCTTCGAGCGCGATCGCGACGGCGTTCGTCCCGTCGCCGACGAAAAGACCATTGTCGCCATTCGTCAACGACGCAGACGTCGCGACCTCACCGTGCCTGTTGATTACCGGAATACCAAAGTCATTGAACGTTGCGCCGCCGGGCGCGGTTTGATTGCTGACGAACACGGGCGTAAGCTCCCCGCCCTCGCCGCGGAAAACACCGAAGTCCGCCGACCCGCCAGTCATCGCCGAGAAGAACGCCACCTGCCCGCGATCGTTGATGCTCACGTCATCCAGCAGTACGAACGCGCCGCCCGTCGGTGGTGCAATATCGTCTCGGGCAATTGCGATCGTCTGCGAGCCATCGCTGCGAAAGATTCCCTGCGTGGCGGTCGCACCGCTCACAAATCCTAAATACGCGATGTCGCCGTGATCGCTCACAGCGCGGGAATTCGGCGTCAACGTACCGCCACCCGGAGCCGCATCTCCATCGCGCGCAACGGGAATGATCGTCTTCCCGTCACTCCTGTAGCTGTCGACGGAGTTGACGTCGAATACGACCTCGCCGTTCGGAGTGATAAAGGGATCAGACACGAACCCGAAGCTGGGCGCAGCCGGATCCGGATTTGTTCCCAGCGCAATCGTAGAGATCGTTTTGCCATCAGCAACGAACACTCCGGTCGTGAATGGTGGTCCCACTGCGGCATCAAAAGCGACGTCGTGCCGCGGGTTTAATCGCACAGTCGAAAAAAAACCCGGAAGGTACGAGCCACCGGACGGAGCCGCGTCGCCAGTCGTAGCAATGATCGTATGATTTACTTTCGTTGGTTCAGCAGCGGAAGATCGCTGTGCGAATGGCAGCGTTGTCCACAACGCCACCGCTAAAATAATCAGGTATAAAAACGCTCGGTTCATTCTGTTCTCTCCTGCGATCAAAAGTGCGACGGTGACGCTGTCGTCTACCTCTTGACCCAAAGAGCCCGAGCTTTATTCCCGAGCGACAAATTCATAGCGACAAATTCATAGGCTGGCGTCGCAGTTAGTGATATAACGTCCGCCACTCTTTCAAAACTTCTCAGGAGGATTCACATGCTGACACGCACCACCTCAACTTGTCTCCGTTGTCTAATATTAGTAGCCGTTCTGTGCGCGCTCTCGACTGCGGTTTTCGCTGGCAACAAGACCGGATTCACGTCGTTTATTGTCGGTAATCCAGCCGACGCGCAACCTTCTCAGTCGCTCAGTCCGGGACTGGTGTTGATGGGCGGTGGAACAGACGTTGACGCCGCGTTTCAATGGATGTGCCAGCGCGCCGGCGGCGGCGACTTCGTTGTCATCCGGACCACCGGCACAGACGCTTACAATCCTTACATCCAACAGCTCTGTCCGCAGATGGATTCCGTGGAAACGATCATTATCACGAGTGTGACCGGCGCGAATTCAGCGTACGTCAGCACTCAGATTCAAAACGCGGAGGCGCTTTGGATCGCCGGTGGGGACCAGTCGACCTACGTTTCGCTGTGGCGCGGTACTGCGGTGCAGACAGGTGTCAACTTTCTGCTCAACTCGAAGCACGCACCTGTCGGTGGAACCAGCGCCGGCCTCGCGGTACTCAGCCAGTTCATCTACACGGGCGCTCTCGGCTCTGTGACTTCGAGTCAGGCGTTAGCCAATCCGTTCCATCGCTACGTCACGCTCGATCGCGATCTGTTTCAATCTTCACTCGGTGGGAACAAGCTTTACGACTCACACTTCGTGACGCGCGATCGCATGGGAAGATCGCTCGTGTTTCTGGCCCGCATCGTAAACAACGGTTGGGCCGCACAACCGCGCGCGATCGGAATCGACGAGGAGACGGCGTTACTGGTGCTGCCAACTGGCGCAGCTACGATGGTGGGTGTGGGCGCAGCTTATTTCCTTCAGGCGCCTGGTCCAGCCCAGGTGCTCGCGGACAAAACGCCTTTGACCTATCTCAACATCGGCGTCTACAAGGTGCCGCAGGGCGGCACTTTCAACCTATCGACCTGGAGCGGCACCGGCGGCGTGGCCTATACGCTCAACGTTAACAATGGTTCGGTGACTTCAACTCAGGCGGGCGGAAACATTTACTAAGACCATACTGTGGGCGGGGGCTTGCCCCCGCCCTTAAAGCATCGCCGTGAGACTGCGATCACGAATCGAACAGGGCAACCAGCTTGTCGCGCATTTCCTGCTCTCTATCGGTTTGCGCGCCAATCCACACGCTCTTTGCGATGCCAGCTTCGTCGACAAACAGGACCGTCGGTGTGCCGCTTATTTTGTAATCACTCAGTGGACCCGTATAAATATGTTCGATCGGTAGTTCAATGTACTTCAGGTACTTGCGAGCTTCCTCGGCGGTATTCGGGAATACGGCGATACACTTCACATTCCGCTTCGTCGCGTCCTCAACTAACTGCCGGTACAGGCCAGCGCTCGACGTGCAATACGCACAATCTTTCTTAAGGAAGAAAACGAGACTCTTTTTATTCTGGCCCCAGTCGACGTTCGGAATACTCAACCGCTCGCCGGCATTAATGGTAGGCGCTCTGCCGCTCGCTGGTCCAGGCCAAACGTTCCGCTTCACGAGAACGCCGGCCGCGATTACCACCGCGATCGCGATCACTACTTGCGCTGCCAGTTCGATGTTAGACCTGACATTTGCTCGCATGTTCGTTCACTCCTTCAGTTCTTTGCAGTGACGACTCCCGCAGGCTTCTCCAAAATAGCCCTTGCAATAGCTAGCGTCGCATAGGCACGCGCGGCGTCGTATTTGAAACCTTTCGCGAGCTCGATCGAACGGAATAGATCGTCCTGGGCCAGCGCCCGCAGCACCTGTGAAAAGTTAAAGTCCGCGTCCGGCAGCCGAATGAATCGAACGCCGTTACTGGTCACGATCATCCCGCCTGATGGCATATGGATGTCGTCGCCCGTAAAGTCCTCCGAGGAATTTGCGAATTTGACTGCTTTATTCATAACTTCCCAGGCCCGCGAATGATCGATTGCGAGGAACTGATTAGCAACATTGATGAGGGCGAAACTCGCATCGCGATCGTCTGCGTTGATCCGCTCGGCTTCATCTGTAGCTTTCTCGAGGAGATCCAGAGCCTGTTCACGATCTGATTCAAGCAGCAAACGGGCCGCCTGGGTGTACGACCAGGATGTCTGGAGGTAGTTCAACTCACCGGTACCGGCAAGTTGAACGACGTCGGCCGCGTTCTTTTTTCGAATGGCAAACTTGATCAATTCAAGATCGACGTAGTTTTTTATATCTTTCCGAAAGCGCGACTCGTCGATAGCATCGGCGAACTCACGCGCGCGCTTGTTGCCAGTCGGAGCTATTCTCGCCGCTGTAGCCGCATAGATCTCATCGCGCTCCTTTGACGACTTCGCGCGACCAAGTTGCTCTTCAATGTCACCAATTTCTGCGCTGAAGTTTTCGGGTCGGATGCCTTCCGTTAATAACGAGTTAGTAGGATCGATGTTTCGCCCTTCTTTAGCAGTGAGTTGGCTACGAAGCGCTGGCGCCGTCTCGGGCATGTACTGTTCAAAGAGTGGGAGTAACCGTGTGATAACCATCAGTCTGCCTCGGCGCCCACTCGAGCTCATGTCCCGATCGGGAGGCGGCACAGGTCGTAAGAGGACACTAGCGGCGACTTGGAAGAATCGACTTCGCAAGGCAGGGTCAAGATTGGGAGCGACTGTTGGTCCCTCCGGTTGCATCCACGGGTTACTACCGGCCATGAAAACTATGTAAAAGCCTGGCGTGAAGGCGTACGACGACAAGCCAGAGATCGTATTTGCATCCGCCCATGGATCTGTTTCGGTACGCGCCAATAGCCCTGCAAAAATTTTGTCTGCCGTTCCTGCGTCTTTGACGCGTAACTCGGAAAGAAAACCGATCGATTGCGCGTTAACTTCTGTCAGGGCCGGAGCCGCAAACGCTGTTGCCGCAGCAATCTCGCCTGCGCTCAATAATTTGTTGGCCACCAGCAATCTTTTTTGACTTGCCTCCGGAGCTGAAAAGACATTTCCCGTGCGAACCGTATTCGTTGCGCCACCGGCCTCTCGTGCGTTTTCGTTTTTCAGTTTCGCAAGGAATTGCTCCCCCAGCGTTCTGTCTCGGCGCGACGCGAGGCTCAGGACATCGACACGAAGATCATTACCGCTCATCTTTTTGAGACCAATCACAAAGGCCGCTGGAACCCCTTGAGGAAGACGTTTAGGATCAATTTTCGGGTCTTCTCCGTCAGCGACTTCAGCAGCATCCCACGCTCGCACAAAGAGCCCACGTGCCGTGGTGTTGTCTGCATCCCACAAGGCGTCAGCGGCGCGAGCCAGCACTCGAGATCTTAGTTCCAGATCTTTATAACTTCGCGCTTCCGTCGCGAGCGAAATCACCGTCGACGTGGCAAACGCGCGCCTTTGCGCTTCGGCCGCATTCGTTTCCGGATTGCTTTTTTCTTTGCTGCGTTCTGCCACGACGTTGTGAGACGTGCTTTGTGACAGAGTTGAGAACGAAAGCATCAACAAACAAGCCACTGAACTAATTGCGCGGCACGGCATTTCTCGTTTGAGCAGTCGTTTGAGTGTGAGCATGTCTCCAGCCTCCAACTGGTCTACAACAATCAGTGGAACTGACACTCCACAAGAGTTATGCAATTCCGCAGGGTTGGGAGGCGATTGGTTTGAACCTGTTATCGGTTCCTCTCGCAGAAGCGAGTACCTCTACCTTTTTGCCATGTACTAACGGCCGCGTCAAGTCTTTTTCAGTGTGATAACGGGAAAGAGCTGCCACGGCCGCAGCGTGTTACTCCATTATTGGCGGAGACAAAGAGGTACAGTTCTTGTCATCTTTGGGGACGCAATAGTAAGTAGTGTCCGGACGTACGCAGCAATAATTACAAGTAGTGCAGCCGGACGAGCTGGTCCAAGCCGAGCAGACGTTATCACATTGGTCGGCACGGGCTGGCGATACGGCCAGAGCACTCAACAATACAGCCAGAGCCATCACACTTCCGAGCAGGCGAAAGCGGGCAAACGTAGCGCGGAAATTCTTCATAGATATCCTCCTTTGCACCGGCGGTGGATCGCCGGAGGTGAGAGACTGAATGAGTCAGTCAGAGGTTGAGGACCCAACAGCCGCCATTGAGTATGAGCGGCCAACATCGCGCTCGTACCGCACGGGCGAGATGCGGTGAGAGTTATCAATAAGACGCGCGGCATCCTATTACCCATACTAAGCACTGTCAAGTCGTTTTTTTGTTGTTATGTGTCACAAACCGTTAAAGGGCTTCGTGCCTGTTCGTCATAACGACAGGCCGTCTCGTCACAAACAGAGCAGGGTTAATCCCGTTTCTGTTTTAGCTGTGATTCGATGATGGTTGCGCAAATATTGATCAGTGTGTTGATAACCCTGGCTGCCCAGACGCAGGAAACAAGCTCAAACTCTATCAGCGGTCACGTGTCGAACGATCAGCACATGCCACTTGCCGATCTTCGTGTTGAGCTGCTGAACGAAGTTGATTCGGTGATCCGAACTGTTAAGACTGATGGCTCGGGACTCTTCGTTTTTCGCAAACTCTCCGACGGCACTTTTCAAGTGAGAGTGCAAACGTCAAATACAAATTACGTAAGCCAAACTAAGCGTGTGGATCTCGCGAGGCCGCACGGTTTTGGAGCTGCATTTGAAGAACTCGAGTTTGTACTGGTAACTAAGGACGGAAGGACAGCAAAGCCCGGCGTCGTGTTTGTGCAGGAAGTGCCGGAATCAGCGCGTAAGCTATTTGAGAAGGCATCCGATCTACTCAACAAATCAGACAAGCGACAGGAAGCATTCGCGGCGTTGAAGAGCGCAATCGATCTTTTCCCGCAGTACTTTGACGCACTCGAGCTGTTAGGTACGGAACAAGTGAAAGATCGTGAGTATGAAGCTGCGATTCCCACGCTCACGAAAGCTTTGGAGGTCAACTCGAGAGCGTTTGCGAGTTCGTTCGCGCTGGGTGTGGCCCAGTACAACGTCAAGCAGATCGAACCCGCAATCGAATCATTCAGACGCGCAGTTACACTTAACGAAAGATCGGTAAACGCCAATCTGTGGCTCGGCATTGCGCTTCGTCAAACAAGTCGACCGAACGAAGCAGAGCCTTACCTGAAACGAGCAGATGTTCTGGCTGACTCAAAGTTGCCCGATGCGCACTGGCAACTGGCGCTGCTGTTCAATCAGTTGAAGCGATACAAAGAAGCGGCAGATGAGTTGGAAATGTTTTTAAAGGTCCAACCCGACGCGAGAGATGCTGAGTTGATAAAGAAACTGATCCAACGTTTGCGGCAGCAGAGTGTGGCGGCGAAACCGTGATCACTTTGAACAGCGGGCGCTAATCGCTGAGCCTGCGAAGCAGGCGTAAGCATAAAGCCTGGGGCGCAAGCCCCAGGATCAAATCACATAGACAAGCCAAGAGCCCGTGAAACGGGCGACAGCTTGATTTGCGCCTGGCTGTCGCCCGCTACCGCGGGCTCAGGCTTATATTTCGTGACCTAATCCTGGGGCTTGCGCCCCAGGCTTTATGCTGTCACCTGCTTCGCAGGTTAGAACACAAATCTCAACCAGTGCACTTCGCAGGTTAAAACACGAATCGGAAACCAAAGCGCACTTGCCGTGGTATCTGTCGCGTGAGCGGCTGATTGAATCTCGCATCTCGCGCAATACTACCATTCGCCAATCCCGCCAGGATTTGGCTGGTAAGCCCGCCATTGAACACGGCCCGGAAGGTGTTCAACTCTCCAAGCCCATCAGCGTTACTGATCCCAAAATTCCCGTTCGTCAAAGAGTCCGGCGAAATTTGGGTAAAGACACTCAGCACATTGTTCTCGTTGAAGGCATTGAGCATGTTCACGTCAAACTTCAACGCGAATCGCTCGCCCAACTTGATCGTGTGCGTTAACTGAAAATCCGTCTGCGTGAACACGGGTGTTCGTCCCAGGTCTCCGCGCGTCGTCAGGAACGTGTACGCGCCATAGAGTTGTACGCGAGTCGACAACGGCGTTCCACTCAATCCGATGAACGACGCGCCAAACTCGGTACTGTTAGCTCCTGAGCCATCCAACCGGTGACCGAAAAAGTCTTTCCAATCGAGCGTGTAAGAACCAAACACCTTTAACGCGTGCGGACGATCCGTCGCCAACAGCCCATTGTCTGGTTGTCCGTTCGTGTTAAAGCCGAGGAACGGCAGATCGAAGAACCTGTTGACGTTTGGACTCGAGCGACCGACGCCGAGTGCATCCGGTTCATCCGAGCTCGACAGACCCGAGTAGTTACCAGTTAACCGGCTGTAGGTGTAACTGGCGTTGAAGAAATAGTTACTGGTGAAACGCTTGTCGAGTCGCAGCTCCATCGCGTTGTAAAGACGTTTCGCCAGCGGTGACGCGGGCAATCCCGGCGCGAAAGGCTGAGACACCAGGCCCATGCCTGGATTGGCGATAAAGAAGTTTTCGTTGCCCGCCGCATCGAAGAAACCAACGTCTTCAATGGTGCGGTCAAGATTCTTACGCGTGTAACGACCGCTGAATACCAGAGTGCTACTCAAACCATACTCAGTACCCACGGTGAATTCAGTCTGGCGAGCCGGTTTCAGATCCGGATCGACGCGGTTGTCGGCGGGGTCGTTGGAAGGAACTCGGAAATCGAGTGGTCCAACGAGCGTGTGCGAGAGTGCATAAGCCCTCGTGTAAGTGGTGTAGTTTGGATCGGCCAGCGGGAAGAAGTAACGCAACAGTTTGTCGCCACCGAATGACCCGCGCGGCAGTTGATACTTGAACCGATCGTAGAACTGACCGTAACTGGCGAACACCTTCATCCGGCCATCGCCAAAAACGTCGTAAGCAAAACCCAAACGCGGCGCGACCTTCGAGCCCCAACCAAACTTGATCGCCTGTGCGTTTTCATTGAACGACGGCACGTCTTCATTCTCGAGACGCACACCGAGGTTCAGCGTCAGGCGAGAATGCGGTTGCCAGCTATCCTGAACGTAGAGGCCGGTGTTAGTGCTCTTGGCGAGACCGACCGTACCAAAATCCTGAAGGTAACCGTAACCGAACGACGAGCATGGTCCACTCGGACAAAGTCCAGGACCAATACCGCGATCTGACTGTCCCCAGAATAAACGCACTTCACCAACACCAAAGTAGCCCTGGTCTACATCGTTGGATAATTTGTTGAGCTGGTAGCCAAACTTGAAGTTGTGACGACCGGCCAGATTATCGACGAGGTAATTAGCGTCGGCGTCAAACGTGTTGCGAATCGAAATGTCTTTGTTCGTCTTGGTAATGTCTGACGTGCTGTTGAAACCGGAAGCGCACGGATTCGTCGCCGGCACGCCAGCCGGACTGCCACCATTCAGACAGCGAATTCGCGGCCCGACTGGAACGCCATAAGAACTGTCTTTTTCGTTCAGATAGTTACGACCAAAGCGGCCGCTGATCACCAGCTTAGCGGTTGGCGTCCAGACGCCACTGCCGGTGACATTGTTTGCCGCCACGCGTCCACCCAGTTGACTGAAGTCATTTGAAGGCGGCGCTGAGGTCGTGTACGACGGAATCTGTCCATGTTCGCGCTGCGGGCTGTACGTAAAAGTCCCGGACAGACGCAGCTTGCTCGTTATCGATGAATCGAGGCGCGCAAATTCGTAATCGTTTCGCACGTTGCGCGTGTAGTCCACCGACTGTCCGGTCGGAAACAGGAACGAGCGAAAAGAGTGATAAAACTGCGGCGCCGCACTTACGAGAAACCAGAGCCTGTCTTTAACAATTGGTCCACTAACCGTACCGCTGGGATAGGTGTTGTTAAAGCTGTCGCCCGGTGGGTTGATGTAGCTCAAATGAGCGGCACTGGTTCCCTGGATCAGCGGATTAGCCTGGTACTGTGGGTCGCTGTTGTTGATTTTTCCGGTGAGCGTTTGTCGCGCACTGAGAGCGTCCGTCTCGAACTGCATCCCGAAGTCGCCGTGAAAATCGTTGCCGCCGCTCTTGGTGACAACGTTGATCACGCCGCCGGTAGCGCCGCCAAACTCAGCATCGAAACCGCTGGTCTTTACCTGCACTTCCTGTACGAACTGGAACGGCAAGTTATTGTTTTCGCGTAACTGGCCGGTGCGGAAGTTTGTGACTTCAGAACCATCGATGACGAAAGTGTTCTCGGCGCCGCTCGCGCCGTCTACCTGAAAGCCACGGCTCAGCGGTTCTTCTCTGGTTGCGCCGGAAAGCTTCAACACACTGTCGACTTTGGTTCCGCGCGGGACCGCGTTGATGATGTCGGTAGTGATGTTGGTTTGAATCCTGTTGGATGTAGTGTCGATGGCGGCGACATCAGCCGCTGTTACCACTACGTTGGCCGAAACTTGTCCGGCATTCAGCGTGATGTCGGCAGTGGTCGCACGGCCGAGTGTGACTGTCACGTTATCACTTTTTTCCGTGGCAAAGTTGGGAGCGCTGGTAGTAATCGAATACTTACCGGCGGGAACTTGTAAGACTCGATAAAAGCCTTCGCCATCAGTAGTGACGCTGCGACTGAATGCATTTCCTTCTACCAGCACAGTGGCGCCAGCAACTCGCGCACCTTGTGCGTCTACCACAGTGCCTTCGATAACGCCCGTGGTTTCCTGGCCATTAGCGATGCCGCCGAGGCAAAGACAAATGACCAGGAGGGTACAGATTTTTATTAGCTTCATTTCTAACTTTCTCCTTCCAAAATATTGGATTGGTCCAATGTGTGAGAGATTGGAAATGTGCAACGACTGTGCCCTGCCACATGGGCTGCGTGCGAAGCCAGTTCGTCACACGGTCAGGCCGACTCGTGTCACAAACCAAATAATCGGAATTGTTGGAATTGGATTAGCGCGGGAGGAAGTTGCACATAATGGATCGACGTCTTTAGAGAACTACAACATTTTGGAGCCACAAAAAGGCACAAAAAGCACAAAAGATAATTCGAAATGCCTTTTGTGCTTTTTGTGCCTTTTTGTGGCTAGAGATTGGCCTTCCAGAAGTCGAGCATCAGTCGATACAAGTGGAGCTGGGCCGCTTCATCGGAGATGCCGTGTTTGCGCATCGGGTAGGCCATCATGTCAAACCTCTTCCCGGCCGCGATCAATGCATCGATGAACGCAAACTCGTTATACGGATGAACGTTGTCATCATACGTTCCGAAAACAATCAAAACACGACCATGTATTTGCTTTGCAAGCGGGATTAACGACGTACTTTCATACCCTTTGGGATTCTCCTCCGGCGTACGCATGGCGCCTTCGGTCCACTTGGTATCGTAGTAACGCCAGTCGGAACCAGACGCGACTGATATGCCCGCTTTGAACTCCTGCGATCGAGTCATCAGGTTCAGTGTCATGTAACCGCCGTAGCTCCAGCCCCATACGCCCACACGTGCCGGATCGACCCAACTCTGCTTCTTCAACCAACGTGCTGCGGCCACGAGATCGGGCGTTTCCGCTTCGCCGAGATGCTTGAGTACGGTGTTTTCCAACTTCTTGCTGATGCCCGTCGCTGAACGATTATCAACCTTGACGACAACATAACCGGCATCGAGCAACAACTGGTTCCACAACGTGTCTCCCTGCCACGCATTTATGACTTGCGGTGCTGCTGGTCCACCATAGACAAACATCACGACCGGATACTTTTGATCGGCGCTAAAACCCTTCGGCTTCAGTATCTCGGCTGGCATCGGAAAGCCATCCTCTGCCGGAATCGTCATCAACTCAGGAAACTGGACGTCATACGGCTCAAGCAATTGAGGACGAGAAGCTGCGACCGTTTGCATAAGGGCGCCGTCACTAGTATGCAGTCGCAGCGACGGCAAGGTGCGAACATCTGAAAATCTTTCGAGAAAGTATCGCGCGTCCGGTGACATTGAGATGCGGTGTGTACCCGGCTCTTTCGAAATGCGCATGAAGCCGGATCCGTCGGGCCGAACGCGATACAACTGTCTCTCTATCGATGATTGCTCGAGCGCGGTGAAATAGATCCACCCGTTCTTTTCATCGACACCCACGAGTGCCTGACGCACCCAAAACGCGATTCCTCCCGCGCTCGCGAGCGCCCATTGTCCTTTCGTGACCTGATTCTCAAGCGCGCCATCCATCCGGTATCGATATAGATGTAGGTAGCCATCTCGTTCCGATGGCCAGAGAAAGTGCTGGCCGTCGTTGAAGAAGTAAAGATCGTCAGTCATGTTTACCCAACCGGGATCAGTCTCGGTAAGTACGTGTGTAGTCTTCCCGGTCTTGCGGTCGGCGAAATACAAAGACAGCTCGGTCTGAAGACGCGGCATGGTCTCCAGACTCAACTGGCGTCCATCGGGCAGCCATTTGGCGCGCACGATGTATTCGAATGGTTTGTCTGTGACCTGAATCCAGGTGGTGCTGTTGTTTCCGAGTTCAGCAATGCCGAGTCGCACTCGCGGATTCGCGCGGCCCGCTCTTGCGTAGCGCTGTTGAATCACGCGCGGCGAGAAGGGGACGATATCGACGAAGTAATCGAGGTCCACTTCTGATTCGTCTGACTGAAGATACGCGATTGCTTGTGAGTCGGGCGCCCACCAGTATCCGATGTCGCGGCGACCGAAGACTTCTTCCCAATAGACCCATGAGAGCGTGCCGTTCAGCAGCGTTTCCGAACCATCGCGGGTGAGTTGAGTCTCACGACTATTGTCGAGATCGAAGAAGTAGAGATTGTTGGCGCGCACGTAAGCAACGCGCCGGCCGTTCGGTGAAAAACTCGCGGACTTTTCTTCCGCCGGCGTTGAAGTCAGCCGTCGGAAATGAGCACTTTGTAACTCGAGAACAAAAACATCGCCTTCGAAAATGTACAACGCTTGCCGGCCTGAGCCGTCGAAGGCGAGTGGCCACGGCAAAGTGTCTTCGTTCATTCCCACGACGCTACGTTTGAGATCCGCCAGTGCACGCGTTGCATCACCGATCGACCGTCTCTGGCCGGTAGCTGGATTTAACTTTTCGAAGGTACTTTCTGCTGGCGGGCGACGATCGTCGAGGATTACCAGCGTTCCGTCATCGAGCCACGCGGTCTGGAGAACACTGGCCACCTTCCGGCCTTCCTGCCCAAAGACCCATTCAAGCGTGAGCGCTCGTTTACCCGTCTGGCCCAACGCATTTGCTACGCAGCACACCAGCAGAAGGAGACCTGTTAACGAGACGCGAGCGAAACGTGCAGTGAAATTATGAATTTTCATTTTGTTTGATTGAATCGATGCCGAGTAGGCACAGTACCGAGCGCGGTAGCGCCGGGTCAACTGCAACACACACGCCAATACAGGAACGTTGACCCGGCGCTACCGCGCTCGGTACTGTGCCTACTCGGCTTTAGTTTTATTGCCGACCTCCAGCGAGCGGCTCCAGTTCGTAGTAACCACCACCTTCCATCCCCGACAAAAAGAGATGGCCATCTTTGATCGCAAAGTTTCGTACGTTCGCACCGTCGTTCACGATCCGGTCGTGAAGCGATCCCGCACCACACTTCGCACTCGTCCGCGACCATGAGCCAAACTCCAGTCGATCCTTTGCAGTTACTCTCCAACTCGAGCTCGCACGATTGCAGTCGACCCGTGCCGTGACGCGGCCGTTGTTCCCAAACTTGATGGTGTACTTTGATTTGTCGTCGGGCGTGAACGTCTGCTCGTCGGGTCCCTGGAACTTGACTAACTGCCACGACGTGCCGCTGAGCGGGTTTCCAGCGCTCGACTTCTGCCCACCTGCGAACGCGAGTGCCGAAGTCATGATCACACTCGCCAGCACCAATATGATTCTCGTTCTCATAGATATGGCCTTTCTCAGTGAGTCTCAATTGCCGCTACCTTAAAGCGCCGAGGGCGCCTGCGTAAACCTTTTTCCTGAACCTTTTCGCGGCTTTTCTGCGCGTTAAGCCTGTACACGGAAAAGGACAGGATGGCAACTAGAACGAGAGTTCCTGGTGCAGGATGAAATGGCCGACAAACTCGAGGCAGCACTTCCGCTCACGCGCGTGACGATTTACATAAGTGACCGGGCTTCAGCCGGACTTGGGACGCTTTGACTTCGGTTTTTTAGAGGGCCTTTGCTCTTTGGTGAGGTCCACGATTTGATTGTTCTTCCAGATATAGACCGGCGTTCCGGTTTGCAGTCCGAGTTCAAGGGCACGCTTTGCCGCTCGGCGCAGGGCCCGAAGCGTATCCTCTATTTCGCGCGACTGTGGTTTAACTCGACGAGTCATCGATTACGTCCCGCTGAGATCCGCTGTTTGTTGGGCATGTTTACGAGGAAATTTGCTTGCCAACGGATTATACCTTGAGAACGCGCCGTGCCAACACGTGGTCCAGGGAAAAGCGATCGTCGGCGCGTGGCAGCAAAAGCACAAACAGCAGCAAAGCGAGACGTGGGATTACGTGAGTGTGAAATTCATAGAGAGGTTCGTGGAGCAGGTGGCCGAAAGTGACGACCGCAAGAACGAAGCCCAACGCCACCAACGCTTCGCGAACACGGAGTCCGAGTATTACGAGGGCGCCGGCAATCAGCTCGACGAAGGGAATCACCACGCCCATCGCCCACAAAGACCACACCGGTAGAAAGGTGTCGGCGAAGGGCAGGAAGTATTTGCGAGCGTGATTGAGTGGTCCGAGTTGAAACACCTTCATCACTCCCGCCATGAAGAAAATCAAACCGAGGACCAGGCGCGCAAACAGAATGGCCCAGGCGCGGTCGATTGCGGCAGTGGGTTTCGTCAGTTCCTGCTGACTCATAATCATTTCTCCTCTTATAATTTGACTCTTGTTAATCCTGCAATCCTGTCTAACCAGTGACTACCATGAAAACACTCTACCTACTCGCAGCCATTCTCGGCGCCGCCCTCCCGCTTTCACAGTTGATCCCATTCCTCAAGACACACGGGTTGGATCTAGCACTCTTCTTCGCATTGCTCTTCAGCAACCCGGTGTCCGGATTTTTCGGCATGGATGTTGTCGTGTCTTCGTTTGTCCTTTGGATATTCGTTTTCTCCGAGGGGCGCAGACTTGGAATGAGACATCTCTGGCTGTATGTTGTATGCAATCTGTTAGTCGGAGTTTCTCTGGCGCTGCCGCTGTTTCTGCTATTTCGTCAGGCCGCGCTCGATAGCAATCAACGAGGACAATGATGAAGTATACATTTTTGATAGTTGCACTTTCCTTACTGCCCTGGACAGCGGCACCGAACGCGAAGATCTCGACTACGAATGATCTGATCGCGGCCATGCAGAAGAAGTATGGAAAGTCGTGGTACAAGACCGCCACATTCGTTCAGGAAACAACGAATTTTCAACCCGATGGAACCTCGAAGGTCGAAACCTGGTACGAGGCGATGTCAGTGCCCGGTAGTTTGCGTATCGACTTCACCCCAACCAAAGAAGGCAACGGCATCCTGTTTACGGATGGCAAAATCTTCGTCATCAAAAACGGAAGAGTCGATACGAGGCGACCGTTCGAGCACCCGCTTCTCATTCTGGGATTCGACATCTATCGCGCGCCTGCCAGCGAGATAACGGCGAAGTTGCAGGCACTGAAGTTTGATCTGTCGCAATTCCGGGAAGACACGTGGCAAGGAAGGCCGGTCTACGTGGTTGGCGCCAAGGCCGGCGACTTGCATTCGAAGCAGTTCTGGATCGATCAAGAGAATCTCTACTTTGTCAGAATGCTTGGTTCGGCCGGTAAGGATGGAACACAATCGCAGGAGATCCAATTCAACAAATATCAGAAGCTCGGCGGGGGCTGGATGGCCCCCGAAGTGATCTTCATGATCGATGGCAAGGTCGTTACAACTGAAAAGTATTCTGATATGCGTAGCGACGTTACACTGGATCCAAAACTGTTGGATCCGGAGTCATGGACCACGGTCCACTGGAAAGAGGGATGAATATTTACGGCTGCCAGTAATCGGGAGATTCTTTCATGGTGCGATCAGGTCGTTCCATCCAACGTTCGGGACGGTGCAATTTGATGAAACCGAATTGCTCGTACAAGCCGTGGGCGTCTTTGGTCGCCAAAACCCAACGGCGAAATCCCTGTAGCTTCGGATGGGCGATGATCACTTCCATGAGCCATTTTGATAATCCATGCCCGCGATGTTCCGGGACGATGAAAACATCAGCCACCCACGCGAAGGTGGCGTAGTCAGTCACGATTCGCGCGAACCCCACCTGCTGCTGACCGTGGTACACGCCAAACGCCATTGAATTGTCGATCGAGCGTTGCACCACATCGCGTGCCCGGCCACTCCCCCAGTATGAATGATTGCTGATGTAGTCGTGAATGAGGTCTATATCCAGACGAGAAGGATCAGTGCTGATAGTGTAATCACCGCGTTGCCACATGTGTGGACACTATAGCAATTTCTCCGACAGCAGAAGAGTAGCCACAAAAAGGCACAAAAACACAAAAGCAAATCAGAAGTCGTTTTGTGATTTTTGTGCCTTTTGTGGCTACTCGCGCTTGGCGTCAATGAAGTCGCAAGATTAATGGAATTGGATCCTAGTCACCGAACGACTTGGGTGAGTTAGGTTGTTTGCGTTGAACGCGAGTAAGTGTTCTTTGTAGTCTGGGTACCATTGTCGAGGGATTGTTCCAGAAGATACAAAGCTCAGTAAGCATCCAAACGGCTTCAATCCGCTCTTCAGGAGTAGCCTTGGACCAGTCGTCATCCGGCGGCTCTGGTAATCCATCCCGAATGACTCTGACTGTGATCTGATCTTTCGGCGAATCCTTAGACATGCGAGACATTATAGCATGCGCTGATTTCTGGCATTGTAAAGACTGTGAAGGATCGGCCTACTTAAATGCTAGCAAGTCTTTCGACAGTGTCTGGATAGCGCTTCACGAGATTGATCAATAGCGCAGCTTGCGCGTTGGGCTTGGCGCGACCTTGTTCCCAGTTTTCCAGAGTCCGCACATTTGTCCGTAGGTAGACTGCGAATAGTGCACGCGAGAGTTTCAGGTTTTTGCGAACACGCATCAATTCTTTCGGTGTGACCGTGGGTGCTGGCTTGTATTCAACCGAGTGAGTTCGGAGCGTTCTCTTGCCGAGTCGTGCATCAGCGAGAGCATCCATTCCTTGCTTTAGTTCCGAAAAGAGATCACGCTTGGCGCGACGCTTTCGGGTGGGTTTAACCGATCGCTTCACTGTTTCCTCCTTGCCTCGAGTTCATTCTTGATCATTTGCTTTAGCGTCTCGCGCTGGGCTTTCGTCAGATCAGACATTTCATCTTTGTCATAAATTGTGAATAACCAAAACTGCGAACCTGCGTCCCACGAATAATAGATCACCCGCAAACCGCCACGCTTGCCTTTGCCACGCCGTCCGTCGGCAAAACGCAACTTCCGCAATCCACCAGTACCAGGAATCACAGCACCGGCTTCCGGGTTAAGCATTAATAACTGCTGAAGTCGCGCGAAAGCGTCGTCGTCAAGATAGTCGGTCCTATAATGCTCGAACGGAGGTAGCTCGACAAAAACAGCTTTCACGCTCACATAATACCTGCGTTAGCATTTATACGCAATTCGCGTATAGACTGATTTTGTTAGTGACAACCGAAAATTTCCGACGTATAGTGCCGAGACCCATCTAAAAAACGAAGGGGGCCGACTTGTGCGGACAACACGAAGTCAGCCCTAGATCCTCAACCTTCAACAGAAAGGTGGAAGACCATGACTCATCATAGTAGCGCAACACTGCGCCAAAAATCTCACCGCGTCGACGCTTCTCTCAAGCGACGCGCTCGATTACTAATAACCAATGGTTCAATACCGAGACAAACCCGATGGCTGATCCAGTACGCATTGGAAATAAAGGATCCGTATCTTGCTCAGATTGGCCGACGGGTTGAGGCAGGAGAGATGACCATCGATCACGTTCAGATTGAATAACCTCTGACATTCTTCGCGTCTCTGCGGCGAGTCGTGAGACATCGAACCGCAGAGACGTAGATAAACGCTCACTGTTTCACGACGTAGAGGGCGTTCATCGAAATTTGGTGTTACGATTTGGCCCTGCCGAAGCGGTTAGGTACTGGTCGCTGATACGAAGATCCGCGACCACAGTTCGCACTGCAAGTTAGATTAAAGTCTGCTTCGGGTAAACCCAAGCGTGTTGTTACGGAAGGAGGCCTGTTCAGTAGAGTGGATACCCGAACTCGAACGACAGTATTGTATAGCGACGAGAATCGATTATGAGCGTCAAGAAGATACTCACTATTGGAATTGAACTCGCGTCGGCTGCCACCACATACACGAGCTTCAGATCGAAGCTGTCGCTACTCGACTGGGATATCATTTTATTTAAGCCACAAATCGGAAGTCTCTTCTCATATAAAGACTCGTACAAGGGAAAACCTAATCTAACCGATGGAAGCTCTTTTGAGCTCAAGGAATGCTGCGAACACTGGCGACGTGAAATAAAGGAGGCTTTCGAGAGCGGCAAGACTGTGATTGTGTACCTCCCGGAACGCGAGGAGGTATATATCGACACTGGTCAGCGGTCTTACTCGGGAACGGGTCGCAACCGCCAAACGACACGTCTGGTGGATCTCTATAACAACTACCGAGCTATTCCAGCCAATCTCTCTCCAGTTGCAACAATCGGCTCCTCCATGAAACTTGCAGGAAAAGGAGCAGATATACTCCGCGCCTTATTGGGCAGAGTTTGAGGCGCACTCCGAATACCGAGTGCTGCTGACGGCCCCCAATTTGTCAACCTGCATTATCACTCGCACTGGTGACAAAGCTGTTGGCGCTCTTTTCCGAAGCACATCATCATCAGGTACGTTGCTACTCCTGCCTGATATAGACTTCGAAGATCCTCGATTCATTAAGGAAAAGGAGGGTGAGCAAGTGTGGACACGTGCGGCGCACCAGTTCGCAGGGAGGTTTGTCGCCTCGATGGTCGCGCTGGATAAGACACTTCGTACGACCTCAGAGGTGACGCCCGAACCCTCTTGGGCATCTGATCGGCGATATGTGCTTGGGCCAGAGATGTCGCTTGCTGTTCAACTGCTTCAAGCAGAGCGCAACGTTGAAGAGGCTCAAAAGGAAAAGGAGGCGGTCGCCGAGAGTCTATCCGCAGTCGGCCGATTCCGCGCGCTCCTTTTTGAGAAGGGAAAGCCTTTGGAGCGGGTCATCATTGACGCTCTCGAACTGGTAGGTTTTAAGGCTGCCCCATTCAAGAAGTCTGACTCTGAGTTTGATGTAGTTTTTGAGTGTGCTGAGGGCCGGCTGATTGGAGAAGCGGAGGGTAAAGACAATAAGGCCGTAAACGTTGATAAGCTGCGTCAGCTTCTAATGAACGTCCATGAAGATCTCCAGAGAGATGAAGTCACTGCACCCGCGAAGCCTGTGCTCTTCGGAAATGCCTTTCGGCTCCAACCAGTTCAGGATCGAGCAGATACATTTACAGAGAAGTGTCAGCTTGCAGCCGCAACTTCAAGTACTGCTCTTGTATCTACGCCAGATCTATTCGCCGTGGTACAGTATCTCCTTGAACAACCAGATTCGGATTTTTCTCACAAGTGCAGGCTGGCCATCTTGGCCTCTACCGGGCGAGTTGTGTTTCCCGCCATCCCAGCATCTTCGCTTCAACACGTTGAGACGCAAGTCGAAGTGACAAACTGACCCACGACTCGGACCGCGTGAGGATCATAAAGTACTTGCGGCGGACATCGATTGCATTTGTCAGTTTCCGATACGTTGAGGGCACACACTACTCGTTCCGCAGCGCCGTGGTTGGATCTAAGCCCGCGGCGCGGACGGCGGGGAGCCAGGAGGCCAGGAAGGCGATGACGAGGAATAGCACCGCCACTGAACCGAACGTCACCGGATCGGTTGGCTTAACTTCCACCAGCATGCTCGCCAACACACGCGTAGCTGCAAACGAAGCGACCAAGCCGATGACGATGCCGATCACGCTCAGGTAGATTCCCTTCCCGACCATCAAACGGAAGATACGCGCCGGCGCGGCGCCCAGAGCCATGCGGACGCCGATCTCTGCGGTGCGTTGTCTTACTGACGTTGCAAGCACGCCATAAAGACCCACACCCGCAAGGATCGCGGCAATCGTCGAGAAGACTCCGATCAGCAAGAGCGAAAAGCGTGTCTGGGCCTGGGCCTTGGTCACCAGCGAGTCCATCGGCTGAAGCTGGTTGATGAATGTCTCCTTGCCCATCTTTTTCACCACTTCACGCACTGAGCCGGCCAGCGCCGTTGGATCGCCATCGGTCCGCAGCGCCCACCACGATGCTGGCCCGTGATTCATATAACCGTCAGTGATGAAGAGTTGTTCGCGGCCCGCTTCGACCAGCGACGTGTTGCGCTGGTGGGCCACCACACCGATGATCTCTCCCCATTGCGCCTCAGGCGTGCGCACGCGAAACAGTATGCGCTTGCCGACTGCAGACTCGTTTGGGAACGCCTTCGCCGCGAGTGCCGAATCAACTATGAGCAAGTTGCGATCAGGCGAGCTGTCGTCCTGCGTGAACGTTCGTCCCGCAAGCAGCGTCGTGCCCATCGCCTCGAAATAGCCGGGCAGGACGATCTGAAGATCGGCAGCTTGAAACTTGCTCGGATCATTTTGCGCTTCGGCTCCGCCCCAACGCACCGGACTAAACCCGCCCGCGAGTGGCAACGGATTTGACGCAGTCACACTCTTCACACCTGGCAATGCGCCGAGTTGCTCGCGAAGCTGGCGCTTGAACGTATCTCGCTCCTGCGGAGTCTGGCCGATGTTGCCGAGCAGTTGAAACGTCAACAGCCCGCGCGGATCAAACCCCATGTTCACGCGTTGAATGTTCATGAACGTGCGAAACATCAACCCGGAACCAATCAACAGCACAAATGCAAGCGCGACTTCCACTACCACCACCGCATTACGCAGCCACGCAGCACCGAGCGCGCCGGTACGCCCAGCTGCGCGCAACGTGTCCATCAGGTTTGGTTTCGCAGTCCGAAGTGCCGGTATCGCACCAAAGAGCACCGCCGACAACAGTCCCGCCAACACGGCGAATCCCAACACCTTCAGATCGATATTGATCGCGTTCAAGCGCGGCAGATTCTCCGGTGCGATCGCCAGCAGTTGGCGAATACCTAAATAAGCAAGCCCAACCCCAAAGGCAGTTCCGAGCGCGGAAAGGACGAACGCTTCCACCAGTGTTTGCCGCACTAACTGCCACCAACCGGCGCCGAGTGCCGCGCGCACCGCAAGCTCTCGTTCGCGCGCCGAAGCTCTGACGAGCATCAGGTTCGCCACATTTGCACACGCGATGAGTAACAGAAAAATGACCGAACCCATGAGCGCGAGAATCGTTGGTCTAACTTCGTCCACGAGGTGCTGCTTCATCGGTACGAGCGTTAAATATTGTGAGGCCGTCCGCGCGATAGTGTTTTCTTCCCGAAGCTTCTGAACGATCGTTTCGACTTCAGCCTGGGCTGCCGTCATAGACGCACCCTGCTTCATTCGACCGATAACGCGCCACTGCACGTTGTTACGGTTAGCTACGTCATAAGGAATGCGCCCCGCAATCCAGACACTCGGAAACTGTTCCATGTCTGCCTTCGGCGGAAACAGCAGTTCAAAACCGGGAGCCAGCACGCCCACGATGGTTGGTGGTGGTCCAAACGCGGCCGACACTGGAAGTGTTTTGCCGATTGCCGATCGATCTCCACCAAAGCGTTGTTGAAAATATTCGTTGCTGAGGATCACCATCGTAGGCAGCGCATTTGCAGCAGGCGCATTGGCGTCCGCTCCCGCCGGCGGAGGTGGTTGAGGCACTCCATCAGACTCCTGGAAGTCACGGCCCGCAACGATCAACCCGCCCATCATTTGAAAGAAGTTAGTCGACACCACGGCCATGCGGACCCGCTCAGGCGTGCCATCCAACGCCGGAAGTGTGAAGCGAAACGTTTGGACGGCAGCCATGTCTTCAAAATTCGTTTTTGCGCCGTTTTTTACGTCGAGGAAATCGACATTCGAAAGTGGAAAGTCTTTGACATTCCGTTTCTGAAGGTCATTGCGCACGAGGACCAGCCGCTCCGGATCCTTGTAAGGAAGTTTCCGCAACAGCACGCCATTCGTGACGCTAAAGATGGCGGTGCTGGCGCCAATCGCGAGGGCGATGGTGACGATTACGGTGATGGTGAATACGGGACTCTTGCGCAGCGTGCGAAACGCGTAGGAGAAGTCGGTTAGCATGGCGGCAGTTTAGTCTCTGTTAGAAGTTTCAGCCAAGAAAAAACTGTATAAAACACCTCTTCGGACAAAGATTCATCGTTTCGTACATTATCCAAGCTGCTGGGCAATTGACTTGGTCATCGGCGTATCGACCTCGCCTGTGTGTTTGGTTGTTACGGTCTCGACCAGCATGACCCAGCATTCGTCGTCGGCGACCGGGTTGTGCATCGCGCCTTTCGGTACGACGTACATGTCGCCGGCGTTCAGTTCGATCTCTTCGCCTTCGAGTTGCATCCGCAGCCGCCCACGCACGACCAGAAACAACTCGTCCTCATCTTTATGGTTGTGCCACGTCAGCGTTCCTTTTACTTTTGCGATCTTCACGTACTGGTCGTTGACACGGCTGATCACTTTCGGTGACCAGTAATCGGTAATTAAATCAAAGCTCTGCTCGATGTTGATTTTCATTGTGTTACTCCTTAGAGCCAGCGACGCACTTGCTTCTTATACGCGAGAAAGCGATCGCCGAACTTTTGTTCCAACTGTCTTTCCTCGCGGCGAATCATGAGATTCACGAAAGGCAAGTGAACGACAGTCAGTATTAACGCGGTCAGCGATCCAAATGATAACGCTGCACCGAAAAAACAAAACACGTTTGCGCCGAGGTATAGAGGATTCCTCGAATAGCGGTACGGACCCGCAGTCACCAACGATCCCTGTGGTTCAAGCGAGATGACGCGCATGTTGTGGTTGTAAAAATGGACCACGGCCCAAAAACGCAGCAGGAAGCCGAGCGCCAGGAGCACAACGCCCACGGCGGCTGTAAGCGTGGACGCGAGTGATGGAAGGCCTAACACGTAATCGATAAACGTTCCAAGGTATGCGAGTGCGAGACTAAATATGACGACACCCACGTTGTGCAGCAGACTCTTGAAAAGATTTGTTGCCATTATGTTGGCTCACGTCGAAGGGTTAGAATAATACTGAGATGTCATTCGAGCTTCAACCAGTACTGACGAGCGAGTTGCTGGAACTGCGGCCACTTCGAACTGGCGACTTCGAACAGTTGTATGCCGTTGCGTCTGACCCGCTGATCTGGGAGCAGCATCCAAATGCTGACCGCTGCGAGCGGGATGTGTTTCGAAAGTTCTTTGACGATGCGTTGCAATCCGGTGGCGCGCTGATCGCGATTGACCGCAAAGACGGTCGCGTGATCGGTTCGTCGAGATTTCATTGCTACGATCTCGAGCGGAGTGAGATTGAGATTGGTTGGACTTTCCTCGCGCGATCTCATTGGGGCGGTGCTTATAACGGCGAGATGAAACGGCTGATGCTGACTCACGCGTTTAAATTCGTCGACAACGTTATCTTTTTCGTTGGCTCAAACAACCTGCGTTCGCAAAGAGCTGTCGAGAAGATCGGTGGCGTCCGCGTCGGCACGAAGACCGATCCGCACGGCCGCGAGAGTTTCATCTTCAGAATCACGCGTACCGCCTCTTCGTAACAGATCACATTACACTCACTACAGAATTCACCTGCGAAGCAGGCGTCGCGGTCTTAAACCTGCGAAGCAGGTGACAGCATAAAGCCTGGGGCGCAAGCCCCAGGATCAGATCACAATCTCAGGTTACGAGCCCGTGAAACGGGCGACACCCTGATGCTTTTAGGCTTTCGCCCGCTACCGCGGGCTCCGGGTTTGTCCTTTTTGACCTGATCCTGGGGCTTGCGCCCCAGGCTTTATGCTGTCACCTGCTTCGCAGGTTAAGACAGCGGCGATGCAAAGCCGATCCGGGCAATACCCAAGCCAGTAAGCAAATATTTGAAAGCAAGAATCGGAGTGTTATGGCTGGCGGGTGCCACGGTATTATTCGACTATGGCATGGGAAGATATTTCGTGGGAGCGGGTTTCTCGGGATCTGGACGCGGAAGGTAACGCCGTTATCAAGAACATTCTGCCCGCGCATGAATGCGACGAGATGCGCGGCCTCTATCAAAACGAGAAGATCTTTCGCAGCAACATAGTCATGGAGCGTCACGGGTTCGGACGCGGAGAGTATCGCTACTTCAAATATCCACTACCCGATCTGATTACAACGCTGCGCACGTCGCTCTATCCTCACCTGGTCCCAATCGCTAATCGTTGGAACGAAGCGATGGGCCTCGATGTGCGCTATCCGGCTACGCACGCAGAGTACATTCAACGCTGCCACCAAGCGGGCCAAGACAAGCCAACACCACTACTCCTCAAATACGGACCAGACGATTACAACTGCCTGCACCAGGATCTATACGGCGAGCATGTTTTCCCGCTCCAGATCGCAATCCTCTTGTCACAACCGGAGACAGATTTCACTGGCGGCGAGTTTGTTATGACGGAACAACGGCCACGCATGCAATCGCGGCCGATGGTTGTTTCACTGCAAAAAGGTGACAGTGTGGTGTTCGCCGTTAATAATCGTCCAATGAAAGGTAAGAAGAGTGTTTACCGAGTGAATCTGCGTCACGGCGTCAGTCGACTCCGATCCGGAAGCCGGTACACACTCGGAATAATCTTCCACGATGCTCAGTGAGGCTCACCCAACCGGTAGCCGCACCTGGAAACACGTGTCGCCGGGTTTGGATTCGAAACGAACGTTGCCCCGGTGTTTGCGGACGATGCGGGCGACGGTGTCGAGACCCAGGCCAGTTCCCTCCCCGACTGGCTTCGTCGTGAAGAATGGCTCGAAGATGCGCGTCCGTGCAGACGCCGGGATTCCAGCGCCGTTATCACGAATCTCAACCATGATATCCGTCGGCTCGCGCTTCGTCCGTACCTTCAGCGTTCCACCTTGGCTCATCGCATCGACAGCGTTAACAATCAAGTTGGTCCACACCTGATTGAGTTCGCTGCCGTAGGCTTTGATCAGCGGCAGCGACTCGGCATAGTCGCGCGTGACCTTGATGTCCTTCTTCTTCAACTTGTACTTCAGGATCAGCAGCGTGTTGTCGAGCGCTTTGTGGATATCCACCTCCTGAACGCTCGCCTGGTCCATGTAGCTATATTCTTTGATGGCTCCCACCAGTTCGGAGATGCGAGCCGTCGCAGTCTTGATCTCAGCTGCAAGTTTTGCCGCCGCGAGCTGGCAGTTCACACGGGCCAGGACATCGACAGTCGCAGTTGAAGGTATCTCGCCAAGGAGCTGTTCGAGTGCGGCTGAATCCATTCCCGCTTCGACGAGGTTGCCCGAGAGTTTCCACGGCTCCGCGATGTCATGGGCCTCGAGCCATTCCGAGACTTCGTCTTCTCGGTCACTCTGATCGAGCGAGTTCAACTGCTTCGCTGTCGCGGTGTGATCGATTGCTTTACGCTCAAACGCATCAATCGATTCCTGTTGCGGTGCGGTGAGGTCATGAGAGCAGAGTCGCATGTCGGCCGCACGCAACTCCTTTAGAGTCTCAATCAGATCGTTGGCCGCGCGGGTCGCGCCTGCTGCCGGATTGTTGAGCTCGTGTGCGAGACCGGCCGACAGTTTTCCGAGCGCTATCAACTTGTCCTGCTGCTGATCAAGCGTGGTTGCCTCACGCACGCGATCGCTCATGATGCCGACGAGCCTTTCGACCAGCACGGGCATGCGTTGCATCATCTCGGGGAACAAGCGAACCGGAAACCGCAAGAGGCGAACGTCAGTAACTGCGCGACCGGTCACCGTAAATTCCTTCATACGCGAAAACGGCAGCATTCCGCTTACTTCAGATGCTTGCTCCCCAGCGCGCCCGATGTAAACGATGTCGTGATCGGTCTCGTCCCAGTAGGCGTGCACTTCGCCTTCGAGATAGACCACCATCACCTCGGGCTTATCGCCTTTGCGAAACACAACGTCACCCGCCGCAAAGCGATGCTCTGCCGCGTTGTCGGCAAACCAGCGCAACTGATCGTCCGGTAGATCGGCGAAGATATGAACACGACGCAGTGCTTCGACTTTATCTGAGGGCGAAGAAGTCGTTGAAACGATTGATTCAATGCCGCCCGAAACTGTTTCTTCCATCTGTCACACGACCTTGCTTAGATATTGATGCACAAAAGAGATCGCAACCGAACCCTCGCCCACGCCCGACGCCACGCGCTTCACGGAGCCGTGTCGAACGTCGCCCACGACAAAGATGCCGGGCACGTTTGTTTCCAGAAGACCCGGCTCACGATCGAGTTTCCAGCCGTTGGGCCGCTTGCCGTCGCGTACAAGATGCGGGCCGGAATAGATAAAACCCCGCTCATCGCGTTCGATGACGTTGGCAAGCCAGTCAGTGTTCGGCGCGGCGCCGATCATGATGAACAACGAGTTGGTCGGGACCTTGTTTACTTCGTTCGTCTCGGAGCAATGAATCGAGATCGCCTCGAGGTGATCTTCGCCGAATGCTTCCACGACGGACGTGTTGTATTCGATCTGAATGTTTGGCGTGGCCTTCAGTTGGTTGATCAGGTATTGCGACATCGAAGCGGCAAGCGATGACCCACGCACCAGCATGACAACTCGCCGCGCGTACCTTGAAAAGTACATCGCGGCTTGTCCCGCACTGTTCGCGCCGCCGACAACATACACATCTTCGTCTTTCGTCGACATTGCCTCGGTCATCGCCGCGCCGTAGTAAATGCCGGCTCCGGTCAAGCGCTCCACTCCCGGCGCATCCAGCTTGCGCCACTGCACACCAGTCGCCACCAACAACGCATGACAACTGAGTTCCTCGCCATTCGCTAGTTTAAGAAAGCGATACGGACCATCGATCCGTAATTCAGTGGCTTCTGCCGAAATAATCTCAACACCAAATCGTCTCGCCTGGACCACCGCTCGCCGCGCCAGATCGGCGCCGGTGAGTCCGCTTGGGAAGCCGAGATAGTTTTCGATGCGACTCGACATGCCTGCCTGCCCGCCCGGAGCTTCACGTTCGATCATCACCGTTCGTAGACCTTCGCTCGCACCATAAACGGCTGCGGCGAGTCCGGCTGGTCCACCACCGACAATGGCGAGATCGTAGAACGCTTCTGTCGCACGAGTTCGGAGTCCGGCGTGTTCGGCAAGTTCTGCCAGTGACGGCTGCCGCAGACGCACGCCGTTGGGAAGGATCACGATCGGCAGGCTGCGCGTCTCGTCTTCGTCCAACAACTCGACCAGGCTGCGGACTTCTGAGTCTGACGCAGCAGTTTCGATATCGAGCCATTGATAAGGAACGTGATTGCGCGCGAGGAAGTCTTTGATGTTGTGCGAAGCGGGCGACCAGCGATTGCCCAACACGCGGATGCCTTCGAACTGCGCCGGGAATGCCGCTTCCCAATCCTCCAGTAACTCGTCGAGCACGGGATAGAGGTTTTCTTCCGGTGGATCCCACGGCTTGAGCAGGTAATGATTGATGCCGGCTTCGTTAATCGCCGCGATCGCTGCGTCCGTGTCGGCGTAGGCTGTCAACAACACACGCCTCGCATCGGGAAAGAGAGTGATCGCCTGTGCCAGAAACTCGACGCCCGACATTCCCGGCATCCGCTGGTCGATCAGGAAGAGGGCAATGGAGTTGTTTCTGATTTTCAACTCGCGAACAATATCGAGCGCCTCTGGTCCCGATCCGGCGCGTAAGACACGATAGTCGCTGCCATACTTCCGCCGCAGATCCCGCTCGATCGCCCGCAACACCTCACGATCGTCATCGACCGTCATGATTACCGGTTTCGCCATAACGTATTAGTGCTCCGTTGAATGCAGAATGTAATTCTGCCACGTAACGCTAATCGGCGCATCACGGCATCGAGGTATTAGTTCGTGCACATCTCGTTTGTGCTTCTTTGTGGCTTGCGTTAGTTCTCGCGTACGCCACTCAGGACGTGCAGCAGCGCACCGGTCGCGAGCGTGTAGGTTCCCCAGTGACTCAGAGGCGTGCGTAGTGTACCGAGATTTGGTTCGTAGAAGAACGCGATGAGGAATAAAACCGAGCCGGTGAAGATGAGCAGCGATCCGAGCAGTTGCATCGTTCGTCCCCAGCGTTCAATTCGATACGTGAAATAAGCCCCGATCCCGAGATTCAGTAAACCCGCCAACAATATGAAGATGTGTCTCGTGCGGTAAAGCAATCGTGGGCCATCGGCCATACCATGCAGATGGTTGTAGAACTTATCCATGTACTGACCTGTCAACAGGAAAGCAACCACGATCAATATGCCGAATGTCAGATGGGCTTTCTTCATGTTGATGAAGATTTACAGGATTTACAGGATTTTGCCAATTGAAACGTTGATGGGTAAGCTCTCTTTGTTCAGACAGTGAGCACACAAAGGCACATGAAGGAACACATAGATTACAAAATCATTTTTCTTTGCGTGATGTTACTTGGGGTAAGCACGATGGTGGCGGCGCAGACCTGCTTACCGACAGGCGTCTGCCTCGATCCGATCCGGCCCTCATTCGACGTCGGCAATATGCCTCTGGCAATGGTGCTTTCACCTGAAGGCGATCGGCTGGTGATCTCGCTCAGCGGTTGGCGGCAGCAGGGACTGCAAGTGGTCGATCGTCACAGTGGAAGAGTTCTGCAAACAATCTCGCAACCCAGCGCGTTCCTCGGACTCGCATTCTCCAATGATGGGCGAACACTCTATGCGTCCGGTGGCAATGAAGACGTGATCTATCGTTACGCCTGGCGCGATAAGATCGCGACCCTCACCGATACGATCGTGCTGGCACCGAAAGAACCTAAAAAGGATGGCACGCGCTTTCCCGCAGGCATCGCGCTTTCGACGGATGGTAAGCGCTTGTTTGTCGCGGAGAACCTTGCTGACACCTTGGCTGTCGTCGATGTTGAGAGCAAGAGTGTATTACAGCGGTTACCAACTGATGCTTATCCGTATGCTGTCGTGGTTTCTCCGAATGGCGAGGTTTATGTCTCAGCCTGGGGCGGAAATACTGTTTCAATCTTTGCGCCTGCGGAGAACGGTCGGCTCAAAGAACGCCAGAAGGTCACGGTCGGTCGACATTCTTCTGCATTGTTAATAAACAAGAGCGGCTCACGTCTATTTGTCGCCTCAGCCGGAACGAACAGCATCGCCGTAGTTGACACAAAAACAGCACGAGTTGTCGCAAAGCTTCTGGATCCAGCGCCCGCTGGTCCAAATCAAGGCAGCACGCCGAACGCGCTCGCACTTTCGCCTGATGGTTCACGACTATACGTCGCGGAAGCTGACAACAACGCGGTCGCTGTGTTCCAGCTTTCAGCCGATGCGACGACCAACCGGTTGATCGGCAGAATTCCAGTCGAGTGGTATCCAACGGCGCTGTTAATGAGTGAAGACTCGCTCTACGTCTTGAATTCGAAAGGCAAAGGAAGTCGAGCTAATCCGCAGTTCCCAACGCCGGATGTGAAAATGGCTGACGACAGTACTGACTATACGCTCGGCCAGTTGAACGGTACGATCACGACCATTCCAGTAAATCTGAAATCAGTCGAGCTGGCGAAGTTAACGGTGCGTGTGGCCCGCGCGAACAATTGGAGTCGAATACAAAGCAACGCAAAGTACCCATTTAAACACGTCATCTACATCATCAAAGAGAATCGCACTTACGATCAGGTTCTCGGCGACTTACCGCAAGGTGACGGCGACACGTCGTTGCTTTTCTTCCCGCGAGCTGTTTCGCCCAATCATCACGCGCTAGCGGAACGGTTCGGATTGTTCGACCGTTTCTTTTGCAACGCGGAGGTGAGCTCGCAGGGACACGTGTGGAGCACGGCTGCCTACGTCACTGACTATGGCGAGAAGACGATCCCTTCGCTTTATTCAGACAGGCGCAATCCAAACGATCGCGATGACGTTGACGAGCCGGCGTCGGGCTACATCTGGAACGCGGCGATCAGGAAAGGGCTGAAGCTGCGCAACTATGGAGAGTTTGGCGAACCAGTAGCGAATAGCGAACCGGTCCGGTATCACGCGGTCAAGCGAGCGCTCGAGCCCTACACGAGTCCGGATTATCCCGCTTTCAACATGAAGATCGCCGATCAGGTTCGTGTCGATGTCTGGCTGAAAGAGTTCCAGCAGTATGTTCGCAACGATAATTTACCAGACCTGCAAATCATGCATCTTCCCGGCGATCACACTTCGGGTGGTCGGCCGGGAATGCCCACGCCAAAGGCACATATGGCTGACAACGACCTCGCGCTCGGCCGACTCGTGGAAGCTGTTTCCAACTCACCTTACTGGAAAGACACTGTTATTTTCGTGCTGGAGGATGATGCGCAGGACGGGCCGGACCATGTTGATTCGCATCGCTCAGTGCTGTTAGTTATATCGGCATACAACCGTGGTGGATTGATTCATCGCTTCGTGAACACCACCGACGTTTTCGCGACGATGGAGGAAATCCTGGGCCTTGAGAAGCTTTCCAAGTTCGATTATTACGGGCAGCCACTGCGCGAGATGTTTACAAACAACCCGAACTTGACGCCGTATACGGCTCTGAAACCAGAGCAATCACTCAACGAGCTGAACCCTGCAAAAGGGAGTAACGCACAAGCATCTCTCGAGCTGAATTTCGATCGCGTCGATGCGGCCGATGAGGATACGTTTAACCGAATTCTTTGGAGCATAATAAAAGGCCCGCAGCTTTATCCGGGAACGAAACGCATGTCTTCGCTCGACATAGCCAGAGAACATTAGTCCTATGATCACCATCAGAGTAGCAACGGAATCTGATGCGCCTATGCTGGCGAGGTTTCGATACGAGCTGCGTTCGACTAACAAAGAGACGATTGAGAGTGAAGAAGAGTTTATCGGACGCTGCACGCGCTGGATGAAGGCACGACTGCACAGCGGCAGTAGCTGGCGGTGTTGGATCGCTGAATACGATCAAGCTCCGGTGGGAAATATCTGGAGTCAGCTTGTTGAGAAGATTCCGAATCCTGCGTCTGAAACTGAGTGTTACATATACGTGACGAACTTCTACGTTCGCGAACAGTATCGGGGCAAAGGAATCGGGACGAGGTTATTGTCCGAGGCTCTCACATGGGCCAAAGCAAATAACGCGCACACCGCGATCCTCTGGCCGAGGGAACGAAGCAAATCGCTGTACATAAGACACGGATTTACCGCTGCGGACGATTTGATGCAGCTAACTATCGGAAAAAGTTAGACAGGATTACAGGATAAATCCTGAAAATCCTGTCTAAGGCCTTATTCAAATACGGCGCTTCTTGGCAGCGGCAAGGATCTTCCCAGCGCGTAACGGCCTGGTCCGACGATCAAGATGACGAGCAGTATGCCGATCGCCAGCAGGTGATACTCAAAACCCTCGCCCGGCTGGTTGGCCATCCAGTTCATGAAGAACCCGACCTTCCAATGGACCATCGCGATCGCGCCGAGCATGATCACGATGATCGACGCCGCGGAAAAGCGCGACAGGAAGCCAACGAGGATCCCGAGACCGCCAAAAAACTGACCGATAGCTACGAGGTAACCTATCGGTCCCATCATTCCGACAAAGGCCGACAGCCCCGGTCCACCGAAAGCCCCGAAGAGTACTTGTGCTCCGTGCGCCATAAACACCACACCAACGATGATGCGCGCCAGCAGCAACGCTACATCGATCGCAGAGTTATCGCGAACTCTCACTTCAGCTACCATCTCCGTATCCTTTCACGCAATCTCGCCCATCTTTCCCTGACGATAATCTTCAATCGCCTGATAAATCTCCTCGCGCGTGTTCATCACAAATGGCCCATAACGTGCGACGGGTTCGTTCAAAGGCAAACCGGCGATGAGTAAGACTTCGAGCGTAGTCTTCGCGTCGGCAGGATTCTCGATACGCACTTCATCCCCGTCCGGTGCGAGTAACACTGCCTGTCCATCCGCCGCGCGCTCGTTCTCGGCTCCAAACGTTCCCTCGCCCTCGATAACGTACGCAAAGCCGTTATAAGCGCGTGGCACGTGTTGAATGACGGAGCCACCCGGCTTGATCTGGTAATGCAGGTAGATGATCGGCGTGCGCGTCTCAATGACGGCCTTCTGGCCCAACGCTTCGCCCGCGATCACACTAACCGTCACGAGTCCATCGCTCGAAGTTGCTTTGGGAATCTGCGAGCCGGGAATCTCCTGGTAGCGCGGTTTCATCATCTTGTCGCGCTTCGGCAGGTTCACCCAGAGTTGAAAGCCATGCATCCGTCCGCCTGTTCGATCGAACTCCGCACTCGGCATTTCTGAGTGGACAACGCCCGCGCCGGCAGTCATCCACTGCACGTCGCCCGGTCTCAAACTTCCAGCGTGCCCGCGAGAGTCTTTGTGCTCCATCTCGCCTGATAGCATGTAAGTTACTGTTTCAAATCCACGATGCGGATGATCGGGCGCGCCCTTCGCTTCGCCTGGCCCAACCTCCATCGGCCCCATCTCATCGAGTAACAGGAATGGATCGAATTCTGAAAACGCCGGTGTCGGAAAAGGCCGGCGCACCAGGAAGCCTCCTCCCTCCAACGTCTCGATGCTATTCACGATTCCAGCCACTGTGCGTCCCTTGCTCTCTGATTGCAATACTTTACTCATTATCGTTCCTTTTTGTTTGTACCAAGGCGATCAGCCGCCTCATACCCGATCTGCTTACACAGTTGAATCAGCACTTCGCGCTCCTTTTTGGTCAGGGACGCGGAAGCGAGCTGCTCCATGTCGCGGGCATGATCTGTGTAGACGCGCGTGATCAGTTTTTTCCCATCTTTAGTTAAATGAACTACTTTTGTCCGCCGGTCGGTGCCATGTGCGCGTCGCTCGACCAGGCCTTTGTCTTCGAGGCGGTCGACCGCGGCGGTTATGGAACCGCTCGTCAGCAAGATCTTTTTCCCGATTTCGTTAACCGGCAGCGGGCCTTTGTGCAAGAGGGCTTCGAGGATGGCGAAGTCGCTGCCACACATTTCGAGTTGCGAGATGCTGTTTTGCGCGTACGTCTCGACCGCCCGCGCCGCCTTCCACAAGACGAGGAAAACGTGCACGCCGCTACCGCCGGTTAAGGATTCCAGTTTGTCTCTCATTAAATACCTTGATGTCAAGATACTTTATGTCGAGCGGTGCGTCAAGTGCCGGAGAGTGTTAGAATCGATCGTGCTTCGCGGAGTGTGAGCTGTTTACTTTTGGCTAAAACTTCGGCTGGAACCCACTCTGGAAACTCAGTGACGCGCATCACGTGTTTGCCGTCAGGCGAATGTTCTTCGCGAATCGCGCCGAGGCCGCGCTTGTCCAACTCGCCAGACAACTTCACCACTGCGGGCCAGAGTCGTCGATGGACGTACGTGACCTTTCCATCGATCAGTCGACACGTCAGCACGTCAGGTGAATCTCGTATCGCGCGGGTAAGGGCAAAGATCAGCTTACCTTTCGAATGACTCCACCAGCGCGTCACTCGCTCGCCCGCAACGAAATCGGCAAATGTCGGCACTCTCCCATGAGCGCTTTCCAAAACAATCCCCTCCGTCTCTACAAAACTCAACGCTTCCTCGAGTAATGCTAATGGCATAATTCATTTATAACAGACGAAAGAGTCTCTTGACTTCTCGCGCTGGCGAAACTGTTCTGAAGTTCCTCCCTGAATCCGGCAATCTGCCGTACATGTGTTATCATTGCCCACTGATAGGTGATGTATGGGGATAGCGGATCCGACCTGCCGGCTCTCTCAGCCTGAAGTTGAGCATATTACAGAGGTTCCGTGTAGAATAGTCCCACTACTCAACGATGTTCACTATCGAACGGCTTTCTCCTCACCATAACCGCCGTGACTTCGACTGCGGTGTTGAAGAATTAAACTCGTACCTACAAAGATATTCCAACCAACACGAACGCAAAGGAATCGGGCGGACTTACGTCGCAACAAGAGACGATGAAAGGCGCGTAGTTGGCTATTACACCATCTCAAGCAGCGCAGTTGCGTTCGACGTTGTGCCGGAGAATCTTTCACGCCATCTTGTGCCCGTCGCACTCGTAGGCCGTCTCGCCGTGGATAACAGTGGGCGACGTCAAAGGTCGGGAGAAACACTCCTCGTTCATGCATTAAGATCAGCGCAACGCGCGGCCAGGATCGTTGCTATATTTGCAGTCGTAGTTGATGCGCAAGATGAGTCCGCCAAAAGCTTTTATCTGCGGTACGGGTTCAATGAATTGATGGATGATCACCTTCATCTTTACTTGCCTATCAAAGTGATCGAGAGACTAAATCTTTGACGTTCATTAGCCTGCCGGATGGTAAGATACGTCGCTCGCTGCAACGCCATTCAATTGTGCCGCGGCGAATACCTGCTGTGTGAATCTACGTACATATGCCGCAAACTTTTGATTGTCCCAAGTGTGGAGCGCCGGTAAGTTACGAGCCCTCCCCAGATCTTAGCGCCAGGAAATCTACCGTGCGCTGTGATTACTGTCACAGCCAATTGATCGCGCCGAATGAACTCGCGGGCCAACCGCCGCAAGTCGTCCGGGTTCACTTTGGCGCTTCGAGTAGCCAGTTCCCCAAATGGATCTTGCTGGTCCTGGCGATTCCATTGATTAGTCTGATCGTCGCCGGACTCGCTGCGCTTGGCGCACTGGTGCCTGCGTTTAATTCAGCGAAGCGCACAGTTACTCAACCTGCAAGAGCCACGACGACAAATCCACCAAAGAAGGAAACGCGCAACAGCTTCGCCAATGTGCTGCTCGAATTCGGCAGCGAAGGCATCGGCCCGGGAATGTTTACCGACGCGCGCCGTATTGCTGTCGACGGCGCGGGACGGATCTACGTGGGTGAATACAGCGGCGGGCGAATTCAGGTCTTCGATCCGGCGGGCAAGTTCCAGACGCAATGGAGTATCGGCGATCGCAAGACGCTTCTGCGCGGGCTGGCCGCGAATCGCAATGGCACTCTGTATGTTGTCGAGGGCGGAGGTATCTATCGTTATCGAGGTGAAAACGGCGAGAAGCTTGGCCAACTCGAATACGAACGATCGGGCTTCGATGACGTCACCGTGGGCGCCGATGGTGGAGTGGTGACTGCGTGGCAAAGCAATCGAGACGACATCGTCGTATTCGATGCAAACGGCAAGCTTGTACGCACGATTCCGGAGGCGATTAGCGGCGCCAGTGGTGACTCAGAGCTGGCCACGCGAGTTGCGGTTGATGGCGCGGGTTATATCTACGCCCTCGGCAGGTTCAACAATGGCGTGTTCAAGTTTGCGCGCGACGGGAAGTTTGTGAATCGTTTTGGCAGCGACGGTGACCAACCCGGCCAGTTCCGTGCGCCTTACTCGATTGCCGTAGACGGATACGGCCGTATCTACGTTGGCGACATGAAAGGCATTCAAGTCTTTGACGCCAACGGGCGCTATCTGACGCTGCTCGACTTAAAAGGCGTGGCGTTCGGCATGGTCTTCAACGACAAAAACGAACTCTTCGTCGTTGCGCGCGACCACGTGATCAAGTATGCGGTCCAGGCGCAATGAGACCATCACGAACGCCTGACCCGGAATTATTTCTTCTTCGAAGAGCGCTTCTTGCCTGAGCGCTTCTTCGAACCTTTCTTCGAGCCGCCCTTCTTCGAGCCCTTCTTTGAACTCTTCTTTGATGGTACTTTGCCGCCTGCCTCACGAGCCTCCGATAGACCAATCGCTATCGCTTGTTTCCTGCTAGTGACTTTCTTGCCTGAGCGGCCGCTTTTCAGCGTGCCATGCTTCATCTCGTGCATGGCTTTCTCGACCTTCTCGCCGGCCTTCTTACCGTACCTTGCCATCTTGCCCTCACCTCCATGGTCCGTACTAGGTCTAACTCATCAGTTGTAACGCTGGACCACGAAATAGTCCTGCTGAAACTGACAAGTTTGTATGACGAAATGTAAACGTAATCAGGCTCTGGTTGTATCAGCCTTTGCCGCGCGCCATTCCGGTTTGCGCTCTTGCGGTGCTTGCGACAGTGCCTTCCTCACGCCGTCAGCATCGAAGTCAGCAGCGTAGACGGGAGTGCCTGGCTGCTGTCTCCACGACTCATCGATCGTGCCGGCATCGACGCCATCAAAGCCGAGCTCATCGAGCAGCTTGATCACAGTCGCCTTCGCTTCGCTGTCGTCACCTGCAACTGGCAGCGCGATACGTCCGGGAGTTCCCGCGGGTTGGCCCTTGCGCAGCAGGTGATCGGCATAAATGTTATTGAAAGTCTTTACGACAGGCCGGCCGAGTTGTTGCGACACCCAGCGGCTCTCCGTCGTCCCTTCTTCGATACCGTCAATGCGGCCGTCGCGCTGCTGCGGATAATAGTTGCCGGTGTCAATGACGATGACGTCATCGGAGACTCCGTCGAATAAATCGCGCGGCAGCTTCGGGATGTTCTTCTCCGGGATCGTAACGATGACGATCTCTCCCTTTCGCGCGGCTTCCTCAACCGAAACGGGCGTGGCGCCCGTCTCCTGCGCCAAGCCCGCCAGTGACTCCGGCCCGCGTGAATTCGCGACGAATACGTTATGACCGATTGCACTCAGCCGTCGTGTAAGCGTGCCGCCAATGTGGCCCGCGCCAATGATTCCTATGTTCATGTTCTGACTCCTCCTAATTGACAAAACTTTTCGCGATGATTGTGTCGGTAGACTCTGAAGTTAGATCAGACGAGGAGAGTCGTCAAACATGAGGGCCGTTGCCAGGTATTGAAATATGGACATTGAAAAGAAGCAGTATTATGGTGAGTGAGCGTGACTCTTTCAGCCAGACAGCTAAGCGAAGCAACATCCCGTCGCGAGCGGCTAATTGAAACGTGCGAGACTCTACCTGAAGTCACACACGAAGCTCTCGTCAACGGGCATATCGCCTTTCGCATTCGCAAGAAGACGTTAGCTTATTATCTTTTCGATCATCACGGCGACGGCAAGATCGCGTTTTGCTGTAAGTCTAACCTGAGCGAACAGCGCCGCCTCATCAGAAACGATGCAGAGGTTTTCTTCGTGCCGGCTTACCTTGGTGCGAAGGGATGGATCGGGATTCGCTTGGATCTCGACGAGGTCGACTGGGAAACTGTGACTGAACTTGCGGAGCGCGCCTTTCAAGCAACCGCCCCACGCAAACTAGCAGCACTAATTGAATAGACTCCTGCATTACACAATACATCATGAACGAACGCTTCACATTCGATGTCTTCCTCAGCTACAGCTCAAAAGATAGAAATGTTGTCCGCGACGTTGCTGAGCGTTTGCGGGCGGACGGGCTAAACGTTTGGTTTGATGAGTGGATACTCAAACCCGGCGACAGCATCCCGGCCAAAATAGACGAGGGATTGGAGCTATCACGCGTGCTGGTACTTTGCATGTCGGCGCACGCGTTTGGATCAGAGTGGTCTCAGTTGGAGGCGGGGACTTTCCGGTTTCGAGATCCATTAAATAAGGAGCGCCGGTTCATCCCGCTTCGACTTGATGACGCGCCGATTAAGGGCTCGCTGGCCCAGTTTCTATATATCGATTGGCATGCGGCTGAGCGCGAGCAAGAGTATTCAAACCTTCTGCAAGCCTGCCTTTCGTCGGCAAAAGCAGCCTCGTCACTGGAGCAGGCCAGCACCACTATAGCTCCCGAAAGGATCATCACGCTCGACAGTAACGCGAGACCTTACTTCAGCTACGTGTTCAGTCGGGATCAACAACGGGTCCTGACGGGAGGCAGGGACAGTGCTCGACTTTGGCAGTTGTCGCCAGGTCGTTGCATCCGCGTGCTCGCACACCAGTCATCTGTTTGGACCGTTGCGTTGACTGCGGATGAAAGGGTGGCCATTACAGCAGGCCAAGATAAAAACATTCGACTTTGGAATATCGAAAAACGACTTCCCGAGAAGAAACTAGAACAAGAACGATTCATCGATCACGTGGCACTTAGTGCCGATGAGCGGCATCTACTTTCGACCTCAAGTGGCCCTGACATACTTTTGTGGGACCTGGAGAGCGGAGAATGTCTGCGCCAGTTTAGCGGACATACAAGCAATGTCTGGAGGGTCGCGTGGAGCACCAATCAAACCCGTGTGCTGTCGGGAGACTCAAAAGGAAGAATTTGCCTGTGGGCGGTGGCAACCGGGCAGTTGTTGGATGTCTTTGAAGGTCACACATCAGGCGTCCTGGATTTGGTTTGGAGCAACGACGATCGTCGCGCGATTTCTGCCGCCGCCGACAAAACGATTCGGCTGTGGGAGGTAAAGACCGGAAGATGCTTGCGCGTGCTGGAGGGCTCGACGCAAAGAGTTGGATGTATCGCGTGGCATACCAATCAACGTCTTGTCGTTTCAGGAAGTGATGACTGTAAAGTGAGGCTTTGGAACGTAGAGTCAGGACGTTGCTTGACTGTACTCGAAGGCCACGAGGCTGCCATTAGGACTGTGGCCTGGGGAACTGACGGGCAACGCGTATTCTCAGGCGACGCGACTGGCAAGATCCATGTTTGGGATCTGTCGCCATTCGTGCGCAAGCGAGTTCTATCAACTGCCCCGGAGCAAATCCAGTACACGAATGCGAAAGTCCTGTTGGTCGGTGAGTCTGGAGTTGGCAAGACCGGCCTGTCTAATTTTCTCGCTCGTGATATCAAAGTCGAGCTAGACAAGCCGCTTCCATCAACTGACGGTGCATGGGCCACCCACTGGCCGTTGCGTCACGACAAGAAGAAAACAGGGGTCGAACGTGAGATCTGGCTCTGGGATTTCGCAGGGCAGGTCGACTACCGCCTCGTTCATCAACTCTTCATGGACGACACCGCCGCGGCAGTCCTTGTTTTCAATCCTCAAAATGAAAATCCATTCGAGGGACTCGGCCAGTGGGACCGCGATCTTCAGAAGGCAGCGCGAAAACCCTTTACCAAATTGCTTGTTGGGGCTCGCGTTGATCGGGGCGGTTTGATAGTCAGCGGCAACAATATGAAGAAGTTCATGACCGACCGCGGCTTTCTTCAACCACTGCACTTAACCAGCGCCTTGACCGGGGAAGGTTGCCACCAGCTCCGCAAAGCCATTGTTGAAGCTATCGACTGGCAGAGCATCCCGGAAACCACGTCACCAGCCCTTTATCACAGGTTGAAACAGGAAATCCTCCGCCTGCGCGACAACGGTCTCGTGCTGCTGCGGCATGCTGAACTGAATCAACGCATGGAGATGACTTTGCGCGGCGAAGAGTTTGAAGCTTCTGAATTACAGGCCGTCGTGGATCTACTATCGGGACCAGGAATGATTAAGCGTTTGGATTTTGGCGGATTCATTCTACTGCGTCCTGAGGTGCTCAGCCGTTACGCTGCGGCTGTGGTGAGAAAGGTGCGGCAACACCCACAAGAACTCGGCTGCATTCGCGAAGACGATTTGCTGGACGGCAATCTCGATTACCAGGATTTCGAACGCTTACCGCGTGAGGACGAAGTAGTGGTTTTGCGAGCCTTGCTCGAAACATTCGTGAGCCGCGCCTGGTGCCTGCGCCAATCCACCGATGGCACAGCAATTCTCACGTTCCCAAGCTATTTCAGACGCGAGCGATTAGAAAAGCCAAGTCATCCGAGTGTCATCGTCACTTATCGCTTCGATGGTCCTACCGACGAGATTTACGCGACCCTGGTCGTACGGCTGCATCACACGGTGGCTTTCGAGAGCACAGAGCTGTGGAAATCGGCCGCCGACTTCAGAACCCAAACCGACGCGGCGTTGGGTTTTACATTAACGCGCGAAAATGAGGGCACCTCGCGTCTGGAGATCTATTTTGAACCTGAAGTGGATGAGAACTCGCGCGTCTTGTTCCATCGCTATATCGACAACCACCTCCGCGAACACGCGGGGAATGTTGTGCGCCTGCGTAGCTACAGTTGCACCAATAAGAAGTGTGAGTTTTTTGGCCAGGTATTTACCGACTACACGAAGATTAGTAAGGCGTTGTCTTCGGGGAAAGACAGAGTCTTCTGCCCGGATTGTGGTAAGCCAATCTTGCTACGCGATTTACTCGAAGAAAAGTTTGATTCGCAGGAGACTGCCGTAGAAGCACGCCGGCTCGAAGATGAAGCGCAAGTTGCAATTAATAATGAAAGCCGCCACTTGATTCTGACAGGACATGCCTTTTCCGTCGTCGTCGAAGCTGGACAGATTTATCGTGGTTACACGACTAGCATTGGCGGTATCAATGGCGAGATCGAGTTTAAAGACAATCAAGGTCGACCTTCCGGCAAATGTCTTTACGTGATGCTCAGGTCAGGTGATTCGTATCTCGGCCAACGTGGACAGTACGGTGAAATATTTCAAATCAAGAGCTTACAGTGGGCCAAATACTGGCTGGAACAGGGTCACCCAGTGATGCTGGTAATACAAACAGTAGATGGCGAATTCCATTGGATGAATGTGACCGCCTATCTTAAGCGTGAGCGAAAGCGAAGGCATCCACTTAGAGAAATTGTTTTTCAAGGCGAGTTGTTTGACGCACGGAGCGTGAGCGAGTGGCGCAAGAAGCTGCTCTAACTGTGAAAGATCTTAGACAGGATTACAGGATTGTCAGGATTTATCATGATAATTTTGCAAATCCAGAAGCCCTGTAAAAACGTCTGACAGGCCACAAGTGCGGCCAGCCAGATTTAAAGCTGCTCACGGTAGCGACCGGGTGTAGTGTCAACTTTTTGCCACAAAACGCCACCAAAAAGCGCAAATGATTCTGATAATAGTTGAACCGTGGAGGTAGCCATGGAAGCAACTAGAATGGAAGCGACGAGAATTACAACTGATGAAGTGCGAGAACGTCTCGATCGTGGCGAGCAGTTCACGTTCATTGACACACGGAACCCGACGGCGTGGGGCGAGTCGGATCAAAAACTACCGAATGCTCTGCGCGTGCCTGCGGATCAAGTAGAGAAACATCTCAACGAGATACCGAAGGATCGCGCTGTCATAACCTACTGCACGTGACCGCATGAAGCATCCAGCGCCAGTGTGGCGCAGGAACTCGCTGAACGTGGTTGGAAGAATGTGCACCCGCTCTACGGCGGATTCGACGCCTGGGTTGAGGCGGGCTTACCAGTCGATCCGAAGTGAAAATTTTTAGCCGCGGATTTACGCAGAAAAACGCGGATCAGATCTGCGTTCATCCGCGTCGATCCGCGGCTTACTCTTCAGGTTTACACAAGTCAATTCGTTCTATAGACTCTTGCATTGGTCCAAAATATCGTGCCGCCATCTCACGTTTAGGGTTGCACCTTGCTTGATTGATCAACTGCTAAATCTAGGCATTAAACTTTTAGCCAGTGCTGTTCCGGGTATTATCGGCTGGGTCTGGGCGCGATTTCGTCTTCGCAGCAAACAACAGGCGATCGATTATGGAAGGCAACGCGGTCGATATGGCCTCGTGGTCGGATGCCTTGTCCTACTCGGTCTGGCAGCAGGTGATCTGCTTAGACCACAAATCTCCGTGTACTCGTTACGATCAGAGACTGCCGACCTGGTTCAGAAGCCTAAATGGATAAGTTACGAACCTTCGAATTGGAATCCTTCTCAATTATGGACCTTGGACCTTGACTCAGTTAGAGAGGAGCTCTCCTGGATAAAACAAGCTGGTTTTGATGGAGTCATTACATTCACAAGCCGCGGCGACTTTGCCGAAATTCCGAGACTGGCTAAGGAACAAGGGCTCGCTGTCATAATGGGCATATGGGAGCCACAGAATTATGATGAGACCGCGGCGGCGATATCACAGAAACAATTCGTTGATGCTTATTGCGTGGGCCATGATGGCTGGCCTTATCGTTATTCCTACGAAGTGTTGGTGAAAACAATCGATCATGTGAGATTCCGCACTGGCCGTCCCGTTTCTACTACGCAGCGAATCAATTATTACCTGAACGACAAACGATTCCTGAGCCTCGGCGATTGGTTGTTTCCCGATACGCTTCTTCCTCTCATGGATAAAGATTCGTATGTTTATACCGTCAACGTGCAACGAGACGTAGCTACAACCATTGAACTAGCCAACAAACTCGATCAGATCAATCAAGGCGGAAAACCAATCTTACTGAAAATGGTTGGTTACCCCGCCCAACTAGATGAATACGCCTCCGATCTTTCTGACGACGCTCAGACGAAGTTCTTTATTGCACTTGGCAATGCTCAGAAAGATGTTGGTACGAGCCTTTCCACCAACATTTCTATCTCGATGTACAGCGCCTTTGATATGAGTTGGAAGCATGGACCACCATTTTATGATTGGGAGTCGCAGACCGGACTATTTGAAAGAGATGGGAAACCCAGACCTGCGGTATGGGAGATAATCAAACGAAGGATGCGATAAATAAATCCGTGCCGACCTCTTCACCGGTCGTGAAGAATCCGTTACTAATAATCTGCCCGATTGTTATATGGGCCATCCTTGTTTTTGTTGTCCTCTGGCCCTGGATACATCAAATCGACAAACGTGATCCTTCTCTGTCTGCCTGGGCCCACCTCAGCGCGTTCATTTGGTGGCTCGTGTTGTTGTGGGGTTTACATCATCTGTTCTTTCAGGTCGGAGCACTATTCAAGAAGAAAAGAAGTCCCTCGAGGACAAATTCCAAGACTCCGCTGATTGCCGTCCTTTATGCGACGCGCGACGATTTCGATGCAGCTTGTTGCTTCTCATGTTTAGATCAGGACTACAAGAGATTCAGCGTTTTTATCTGTGATGACAGCGAGCGAAAGGAGATCCGGGAACAGATCGATGACTTCAAGCGCGAGCATTCAAAGAAAGGCGCTAAATCAAAATGTGAAGTCTTGAGGCGCGACACGAAGAGAGGTTTTAAGGCAGGCAACCTCAATGACGCTATAAACAAGATACCAGCCGCCGATTGGATACTGTTGATTGACGCCGATCAGGTTCTGACTCGCTCTTACATTTCTGACCTGGTTGCCAGACTGCCTCAAAATACAGACACAAACGTTGCCTTCGTACAAGCAGCACACTCTGCGATCGTAAAACCCGGAGAGAGTAGTTACTTCCAACAGTATCTGTCGCCGGAAGTCTCGCTGTACTACGTAAGGGATCTTAGCCTCAGAAATGCTTGCGGGTTTGTCCCTTTACTTGGACACGGCGCCATGATCTCAAAATCAGCCTGGTCTGCGGTTGGAGGATTTCCTGAGGTCGTTTCCGAGGACTTTGCGTTTGCGATTCGAATAGCAAATGAAGGCTTACGCGGCGAATATGTCGAAGACATCGTCAGCAAAGAGTCGTTTCCTCACGATTTCGGCGGCTTTACCACTCGCCTCAAGAAGTTTGCAGCGGGAACAGCAGAACTCTGGCGTCATCAAGTGATGCGTTTCCTGATAGGTAAGGCGCATCCGGTAGAGAAGTGGGATTTCTTGATGATGCTTCTATGGTACGCGCTAATGCCGCTTGTTACCGTCAACGGATTTCTCGGCGCATATGTATGTCACAAACTGTGGGTAGCTGATTTGCCTTACCTGCATCCAATGCTGCCGTACCTATATTCCTGGATGATAATCGGCATTTTTATTCTGCACGTATCAATCGCGAAAGATGCAGCAGCGGCGCTTAGGTTTTACTTCTGGTCGACAGCCATCTACACCTCGGCCATGCCGGTAGCCGGCTGCTCATTCCTGAAACACTTTTTTGTTAAGCCACAGTTTGAACGAACACCGAAGAATCACGAAGAAAGTAGAGTCAAGGTCATCGACTGGGTGCTCATGATTGCTTTGGGACTAACCGCTTTGACCTGTTCGATATTTTGGTACTCACCATTTACGCCAGTGCTTTTCGGACAAGGATCGGCGTATTTCTTGTTTCCGCTCTACGCTCATTTGAATAAAGAGTCGGGATGGGGCGCATTGGCGAGAAAGCTCGTTTACGTACCCGGTCTTTCCATGATTGTGGCTCTATATGCAATGTGGACGTTCGGACTATATTAGGTGGTCGTAACTCCGCCTTTGCGTGAGAAAAACTAATGCATGGCCGCAGGCCCACCTCGAGCGCGCACCTTTTTGAAGAGGAGTCCAGCCGGCAAACAGATCAGACAGATCAACGCGAGGATGCGGAAGATATCGATGTAAGCGAGCAGAGTCGCCTGCCGCACGAGCGTCTGATACATCGCACCGTAAGCTTGCTGAGTGGCCGTCACGACATTCCCGTGCGCGGTGAAGTTCGCCACCATCTCGCTCAAACGTTCTCGAAACACCGGATCGTAAGGCGTCAGATGCGACACCATCGTCGCCTGATGCGCCTGCGCTCCACGAGCGAGCATCGTCGTAACCGCCGCAATCCCAAAGCTGCCGCCCACGTTGCGCATCAGGTTATAGATGCCGGTGGCGTTGCCGATCTCCTCGTTTCTCAAGGTGCCCGTCGTGAGCACCGTCAACGGAACGAATACAAACCCCAATGCGAAACCACTCCAAACCTGTGGCCACGCGATGCTGCGCACCGTGATCTCCAGATCAATATCGCCGAGAAAGTAAGTCGAGACGGCGAGGATGGCGAATCCGAATACGATCAGATACCGCCCATCGATCTTACCGAGTATACGTCCAACAATAATCATCGAAACGATCGCGCCGATACCGCGTGGACTCACTGCGAGTCCGCTTTGCAATGCCGGGTAACCGAGCAGCGTTTGCAGGAACAACGGTAAGAGCGCAGTGGTACCGTAAAGCGCGACGCCCACCGTCGCAATCAAGGCTGTGCCGGTTGCAAAATTCCGGTTAGCAAGCACACGCAGATTGACGATCGGCTCCTTCGTGCGCAGTTCCCAAATGACAAACGCCACGAGCGCGACAACCGCAATCAGAACCGATCTCACGATGAACGCCGACGAGAACCAGTCCTCTTCCTGACCCTTGTCGAGCACGAGTTGCAGCGTCGCCAGTCCGATGGCCATCAGACCAAACCCGACGAAGTCGATACGGCCCGGCCGCTGGCTCCTGATGTACGGCGGATCCTCAATGAAGGTCTTCGCCATCAGCATCGCGAGCAAGCCGACGGGGATGTTGATGTAAAAGATCCAGCGCCAGGAATAGTTATCCGTGATCCAGCCGCCGAGCGTTGGTCCAATGATCGGCGCGACGACGATTCCCATTCCGTATGCCGCCATCGCCGCACCACGTTTCTCGGCGGGAAAACTCTCCAACAATACCGCCTGCGCGATCGGCTGCAAAGCTCCGCCTCCAGCGCCTTGCAGGATGCGCGCGACCAGCAACATGCCCAGACTCGTGGCCGCACCGCACAACGCGGACGACAACGTAAAGATCCCGATGCACACGATCAGGAAACGCTTGCGACCGAATAACGAGCCCAGCCAGTTTGTCGCGGGAAGGATGATGGCGTTGGAGATCAGATAACTTGTCAGGACCCAGGTTGACTCTTCCGGCGTGGCGGAAAGATTGCCCGCGATGTGCGGGAGGGCCACGTTTGCGACGGAAGTGTCGAGCACTTCCATGAACGTGGCGAGCATCACCGAAGTCGCGATCAGCCAGGGATTAAAACTCGGCTTCCAGTGATTCTCCGGCGTCATTTAACCTTGACCTCGGGAACGACCGACATTCCCGGCGCCAGCATGTGTTTCGGATCAGGCGACTCGTCGAAAACGATCTTCACCGGCACACGCTGAACGACTTTGACGTAGTTTCCCGTCGCATTCTCAGGTGGAATCAAACTGAACCGCGACCCGGTGCCCGCCTGAATGCTGTCGATGTGTCCTTTAAATACTTTGTCGGGATATGCATCGACACTGATCTCGACGGACTGCCCCGGCGTCAGCTGGCCGATCTGGCTCTCTTTGAAATTCGCGGTCACCCACACATCGCCCGTCACAATCGCCATCAAGGGCTGACCGATCTGCACGAGCGCGCCTTCTTCAACACTCTTGCGCGTCACGCGTCCGCTCTCAGGCGCGTAAAGCTTCGTATACGAGAGCTCCAGCTCAGCTTGTGCGACCGCCGCTCGCAACTGTTCGGTCGTGGCTCCGGCAGTCTTGGCCTGCGCTTCACTAACCGCGACTTGTTGCGGCGCCGCGTTGGCCTGGGCCAACCGACCGAGCGCTTCATTAACGCCAGCCTGCGCACCGCCGATTTGCGACTCCGCCTGCTGCGCTGTTTGCGCCGCTGCTGACTGCGCCGCGCGCGCCTCGTTCACGCGTGCTTGTGCCGCCGTAACTCTCTGTCGCGCTGCCTCTAGTTGTGCGTTGGCTGTGTTTGCGGCTGCGACCGCCTGGTCCAACTGCTGCTTTGAAACTTCGTCTTTGGCGTAGAGCGCTCGATAACGCTCGACATCCGCGTTCGCGCGCGTCACATCGGCTTGCGCTGCAACCACCTGGGCCTGAGTCTGCGCGACGTTCGCTTCGGCGGTCGCAACAGCGGAACTGGCTTCATTCGCCTTACTCTGCGAACTAGCAGCGCCGGCTCGCTGCGACTGCACCTGCGTACGCGACCTTTGCACAGCCGCCCGCGCCTGCTGAACAGTAGCGGAACTGGTCGCACGCGTCAGCGACACATTCGATTTCGCTTCGTTCTCTTTCGCGAGTCCGGCGTCCAGTGCCGCCTGAGTCTGCTGCAAACGCACCTCGTAATCGCGCGCATCGAGCTCTGCGATCAGATCGCCTTCTTTAACTTGCTGGTTGTCCTTTACGTAGATCTTCGCGACATAACCCGAAACTTTCGGACTGACCTGGATGATGTGGCCATCAATGAATGCGTCATCAGTTGATTCGTGCGAACGCGCGTAGAGCCAGTAACGCACTCCGAAGATTACTGCGAGCAGCAGTACCACCGCGCCGATGATTAGCACACCGCGACGTTTATAAAACGGGCGCCGCGCTACTTCGGCGTCCGGTTGGTCTTGGATTTCTTCTTCTTCAACGCGCGCTATCCGCGCTCTGGATTTCACCATCTAAATGTCTCCGCTCGTCCCAGTGCTGCCGCCAGATTCAAACGTGCGGCGTTGTGTTGCGCGAGTGCAGTCACTTGCGCGACGCGCGCATTCGCAAGCGACACCTGCGCCGTTATCACTTCCAGATTGTCTGCCACGCCAGCCCGAAAACGATCACGCGACATCTCGAGCTCGCGCTGGGCCAATGTCACGCTTTCCTCAGCCGCACGCACTTGCACCGCTGCAGTCCGCAACGTCGTCAACGCCAAACGCACGTCTTCCTCAACCTGGCCGCGAACATCCGCGAGTGTCAGCTCAGTTTGTCGTTCGCGACTCGCAGCCTCCGTCACTCTTCCCTGCGTCAGCCCCCCATTGAAAATCGGCACGTTGAGCTGCACTGCGATTCGACGTGTCGGTAAATCGAAACTACTCGGCGTAATACCACTGGGGCCATAGTTACCGTTGACTTCCAGCGACGGCAGATGTTCCGCGCGTGCAGCTTGAGCCTCGCGTTGAGCAGCTCGGTTCTCTTCTTCAGCAACCTGAATCTCGCGGCGATCGTGCGCAGCCTGGGCCACGGCTGTGTCGACTGACGGCAACGGATCTTCGACGAATCGCAGTTGATCCGTCAACGTCAAGGGGCTGCCAAGCGGCAAGCCGATCAGTCGCTGCAAGTTCAAACGCGCCTGTTCGGAATCCGTTTCTGCCTGGGCCAGGCCGACTTGCTGCTCGGCCAAACGCGTCTGCGCGCGAGTGACGTCAACTCCGGTTGCTACTCCCGCGTTACGCTGGTCCTGAGCGAGTTGAAGTAAGGCGCGGGCCAACTCGACATTGGCCTGCGCGGCCACCACGGCGCGGTCCGCACGCAGTGCTTCGAGATAGCTGATCCCAGTGCGACTGGCCACCTGTTCGCGCGCGAGCGCTTCCTGCAATTCGGCGACACGAACGCCTGCCTTCCCCGCCTGGTAATTCCTGATCGCGCTGAGATCAAAAACCCGCTGCGACAAAAACAACCGCGCGTCGAAGTTTTTGAAGGGACCGAGAAAAGTTTTATTGAAACCAGGAAAGGTTCCCGGTTGGAAGCCGAGGGCGACGAGATTCTGCGTCAGGCTCGCCTGGTAGGCCTCGCCGCGAATGTTAGGCAGCAACGGCGCGCGTGCTTGTTCCTGCTGGCCGCGCGCTTCGTTACGACGTTCATGTGCGCGAAGTGTTGCAAGATTGTTCTCGATGCCGAGTCTGACTGCTTCCTCATAACTCAACGTGGCGGGCTGTCCGGTCGCGATCTTCGCCGCACCCGGAATTTCCTGTGCTGCTAAAGAAACAGCACTGACCAGCACAATAGCTATAGCAACCAGTAGGCTCCGCGGTCCCATAACGGTTTAGTTATTTCACACCAGAGATGGCGCGGTATTGTGTCGGATTGTTCGTATTTGCTTGATTTTGCTTCGGGCCAGTTCAGGCCGCGGCGCTCGCAAAACGCGGCAATTCAAAGCAACTCCAGAGAAGACGTAGCACTCAATTTGCATCTACTTTCCCGCATTATGAGGGCCATAAGAATCATCAAGCAAAAACAGAATGCGAATGAGGCAGCGACTGAACAGAAGAAACCGGTTGAGCCCAGTACGCAGAAGATCGCGAGAACTATCAAGAGCTGGATCGAAGAGTCAGAACAACACAGGCGTAAGCTACCACGATCTTTGACCGCGCTCGGCGTTGTCATACTGATCGCGTTTGCCGTGGCTACGGCGCAATCGCCGGCGGCGTCGAACGTCAAAGTGACGATTGCAACCACTGACGGTTTTCTTGGTCCACCGGCAACCCGTTACAAGGTCGGTGAGCAGATACCCGTGACGATCACGATGACCAACACGTCGAACGAGCCGCAGTATACGTGTATCTCGTCAGACGTTTATCAGGACCGTCCGACGCTCACACGCGATGGGAAGCCCGTGCCGTACATGAAGTGGGAGTCGTATGAAACGATGAATACTAAACGCAATCACACCTGCGAGCAGGAGAACCTGCCTGAGCCGGTGCTGCTCCGACCGAATGAGCCGCGCGTGGCTGATTGGTTCGTGCTCGTCGCTGACAAATCGGGTGGCGCTGATGCATGGTACGAGTCGCTGCCGGTGGGAAAGTACGAGCTCACGATTCAGCGTAGACTCTCTTGTTGCGATGGTCCGATGGTGGAATCAAACAAGGTAAGCTTCGAAGTTGTCCCATAAGAAGAACCCGCGGATCAATGCCGAGTAGGCACAGTACCGAGCGCGGTAGCGCCGGGTCAACCTTCCAGATCACATCCGTTGATGAGGTTGACCCGGCGCTACCGCGCTCGGAACTGTGCCTACTCGGCATTGGTTAAAGATTAATCCAACGCGGCGACAGTTACTGTCTCTGCTTGGCTCTGGTTGCGGGCCATCTCACGTCGAAGCTCACTCTCCTTATGACTACGATACAACTCCTCACCTGTCTGCTCGCCTCTCGTGAAGACCTCAGAAAGGAAATAGGTGTCACCGTAACGATTGAAGATGAGCTCGTCTCGCCTCGGCATCAAACGTCCAGTTACTGGCTCAGTCTCAAACACTACTTCGGCATGTTTGTCATGAACGTTCCGCATCAGTAAACCAATCGGCTCGTCCATAAGGCGCCTGATCTCGTAGTCACCGGCGGGAAGGGTTTTTCCCATCACGATGAAGTCAAACGGAATCGAAACGCGAATCGCACTTCCCGGCTCCTGCGCACCGGCACTCCCAACCAACAACACACTCAGCAGACATCCTGCCGCCAAAATACAAAAAACTTTCTTCATGATTTCTCCTCTCGTAAATCCACGGTCCATATTGCGAGTGATAGAAATTGCCATGCCATCGCGTGGACCACGCAATCGCGCGCCCTCGCCCGCACCAGGGCTGAGGCTTTCTTTCTTCGTTAAGTAAAAAGGCCACACCGTGACATAATCGGAGCATGAGAACAGTCTGGCGATATGGCTTAGCAGTCATCATCGTAGCGGCGGCGCTGCTGCTCACCAGATGGCTTCAGCAGTACACCGACATCACGCCTCTTTTCTACGCCGCGATCATCGTCAGCGCGTGGTTCGGCGGCATGGGACCGGGACTCCTCGCAGTAGTCCTCGCCGAGTTGTCGATCGACTATTATTTTGTTGAGCCGTTGTACACGTTTCGACTTGGGCCAAAGCCGATCACGTTTCTCGTAGTCTTCGGAGTTCTGGCCGTATTGACGAGTTGGATGAGCTCCAAACGCAGGCACGCTGAAGAAGGACTGCGACAGGCGCGCGATGAACTGGAAACGAGAGTCCAGGAGCGCACGAAAGAACTCAGACAGGCAAACGAAACCCTGCGCGAACGAGATGCAGAGTTGACTCACGTCACGCGCGTCATGACTCTCGGCGAGCTCACCGCCTCGATCGCCCACGAAGTAAACCAACCACTCGCCGCGATCGTTACGAACGGTAATGCCTGTTTGCGCTGGCTTGCCGGCGCGACGCCAAACCTGTCTGAAGCGCGACTGGCCGTCGAACGAATCATTAAAGACAGTTACCGTGCGAGCGAAGTCATCTCGCGAATTCGTGCACTCGTTAAGAAGACTCCGCCGCGCAATGATTGGGTCGATCTGAACGAACTAATCGTCGAGGTGCTTGCCCTCGCGCAAAACGAAGCGCGCCGGCACCGGGTTTCATTCAAGCGCGAACTCAAGCAAGACTTGCCGCGCGTGTATGGAGATCGAGTGCAGTTGCAACAAGTGGTTTTGAATCTGATCATGAACGGACTGGAAGCGATCGCGAGAAGTAAGGACGGCACGCGGGAGTTGTCCGTCAGCACTGATCAAGATGATACGAACAACGTTATCGTAGAGGTGCGCGATTCGGGTGAAGGACTTGATCCAGCGAACTTCCAGCGCGTCTTCGATGCGTTCTACACAACGAAGGCGCAAGGCATGGGCATGGGGCTCGCAATCTGCCGGACCATTATCGAGTCGCATGGCGGGCGCCTGTGGGCCACAGCGAACTCGCCAAAAGGAGCTATTTTTCAGTTTAGCCTGTCGACCAACGCGCAGAGAACACTGTGAGCAAAAGCGTTACTGACAACATTACTGACAAGGTGTTCGTCATCGACGATGATGAATCGATACGCGAGGCGCTGAAGAGTCTCATCAGATCGGTGGGACTCCGCGTCGAGACTTTTGCGTCGGCCCAGGAGTTTTTGCAAAGCCCGCGTCCTGATGTTCCTTCGTGTTTGATACTCGACGTGAGAATGCCTGGACTGAGCGGTCTCGATCTTCAGCGCGATCTCACCGAGGCAAACATTCACATTCCGATCATCTTCATCACGGGTCATGGCGACATTCCGATGTCAGTGCGCGCGATGAAAGCGGGCGCGGTTGAGTTTCTGACCAAACCGTTTCGCGATCAGGATCTGCTCGATGCAATCCAACAGGCGCTTGAACGTGATCGACAGGTGCGATCGCAACAAGCTGATACCGCGGACCTGCGCAATCGCTACAACTCACTGACGCCACGGGAAACTGAAGTCTTCGCCCTCGTCGTAAAGGGAATGCTCAACAAACAGATCGCACTCCAGTTAGGCACAAGTGAGATCACCGTCAAACTCCATCGTCGCCAGGTCATGGAGAAAATGCACGCCGACTCCCTCGCCGACCTCGTCCGCATGGCTGAAAGATTAGCCACATAAAGCACAAAGCAGAGCCCACAAAAGGCACATAAAGCACCAGGATTCAGACAAGATCCTTTTCAGAAAAGTTCTTCTTGTGCTTTTTGTGGCTTTGCTTGTGCTTTTTGTGATCTATACCAAAGTATAGGTAGTGAATACCTCTGTATAATAGTTTTCTCACCCGCCACAATCGTAATCTCCTCACGTAATGAAGATCCCGGTGATTTCAATTGTTGACGACGACGACTCGGTGCGAACCGCACTGAAGAGCCTGATCGATTCGGTAGGGTTTCGGGCGGAGGTGTTCGGCTCGGGAGAAGAGTTCCTGAAGTCGAGTTGTCTCGCGCAAACGGACTGCCTGATTGCAGACGTCCGGATGCCGGGCATGAGTGGCCTCGAACTCCAGGAGCGGCTGCACGACGCCGGCTCCTCTGTCCCGATTGTCTTCATCTCGGCCCACGACGACAAAGAAGCGCAGGCACGAGGCTTGCGGGGAGGAGCTATTGCCTTCCTCCAAAAGCCGTTCAGTGAGGATTCTCTGCTGGGAGCGATCAGTGTTGGTTTGGACAAGAGTTAAAGAAGGTATGAAGCGATGTTACAAACTGCTAGTGCTTTGAATTACCAATCTTTGGCTGCGCGCGTTGTGCAACCACTGCCAAAACCCGCCAGCCACAACCTGGCGATAGTTCCGAGGCAATCGATTAACGATCTTTCGGTTATCTATCCCGAATCAGTGTTGATGTCGAGCGACGCCATAGGGTGGCAAAATGTCCGCGCAGTGCATTTCCGCCACACTGCGAAAGAGGCGGTGATTCCGGCGTCCGACGACCACTGCATCGTGAAAAACCTCGGCGACTCCTTTTTTGCGAGTGTTTATCAGGGCAAACGCCGCTTCGAAGGCGAGGTGCTTCCGAGCGAGATCGCGATTGTTCCCGCGGGCTCGTCGTGGGTTTGCCAGTCTGAAGATTCCGACTCGCTCGACCTGCTGCTGCTCTACTTGCGACCACTCTTTGTGCGTTCGGCGGCGGGCGAGTTGAACATCTCTCACAACGAGATTGGACTTACTCCGCAAATCGGTTTCAAAGACAAGAACATCTGCCACGTCGCGATGTCGCTTTTACACGAGTTGAATGAAGCGAACGTTGTTGGGCGACTGTATGCTGACTCCCTCGCGCCCGGACTCGCGATTCAACTCGTCAGACGTTACAGCGCATTGCGCGACATTCATGTTGGTCACGGCGGCATGGCGCCACACAAGTTACGAAAAGCGGTCGCCTTGATCGATCATCATCTTTCCGACGAAGAGGAAGGACGTGTCGCACTGCGCGCTGTTGCGAGAGCCGTGCGCATGAGCTACTTCCACTTTTCGCGAGCGTTCAAGCAATCGATGGGAATGACTGCGACGAACTACATAGCGGAACGCCGTATCGAACGGGCGAAGAAAATGCTGGAGGAGACGGAATTGCCAATCTCTGAGATTGCCCTGCGTTCGGGCTTCTCCAGTCAAAGCCACTTTACGACGGCGTTCCGCCGGCTGGCGGGCGCGACACCCAAAGCATTCCGAGCCGCGCTATAATCCCAAGCGATACTTTAGACAGGCTTACAGGATTGTCAGGATTACATGTTAATCCTGTAAATCCTGTAATCTTGTCTACGACCGTGCCCAAGAAGAAATTCAAACTCCGAGATCTACTCCAACCTCACCGCGGCATGCTTGCGCTCGCGTTCGTCGCCGTACTCGGCGAGGCTGCCACCGATCTCCTCGAACCCTGGCCGCTCAAGATCGTCTTCGACTACGTGTTCGGAACAAAGCACATGCCGCCGTGGATGTCGGGACTGATCGGCTCTACGTTCGGCCTCACTAAAGTCGCCATTCTGCACTTCGCGGTCGTTGCGGTAATCGTCATCGCGGTCGCGGGCGCGCTCAGCGCGTACGCCGAAAAGTATCTGACGACGTCAGTCGGCCAATGGGTGATGCACGATCTGCGGCGCGTTCTCTATCATCACATTCAACGGCTCTCGCTCGCGTATCACGATCAGAAATCCACTGGTGATCTGATCAGCACCGTCACCGCCGACATCGACTCCATTCAGGATTTCATCTCGCAGGCATTGCTCGGCATCGTCGTTAACGTACTGACGCTCGTCGGCATGCTGGCAGTGATGTTCTATCTCAACTGGCGCTTCACGCTGATTGCGCTTTCGATCACCCCATTTCTGTTTGTGGTCGTGTACACGTACACACGTCGCATCAAGCAGGCTTCACGTGCTTTGCGCAAGAAAGAGGGCGAAGTGGTTTCGGTCGTCGCTGAAGTGCTCTCATCGATTCGCGTCGTCAAAGCGTTTGCGCGTGAAGACTACGAGGAGGAGCGTCTCGCCCAGCGAAGTCTGGAGAATGTCGAGACCGCGCTGAGAGCACGCAGTCTCAAAGCGAAGCTGGCGCCGGTGGTCCAGGTGATCGTCGCGGTGGGCACGTGTCTCGTGCTCTGGTACGGCGTCAACCTCGTGCTTACGGGACAGCTGACGTCCGGCTCGCTGCTCGTTTTCCTGCTCTACCTCGGCAAGATGTACAAGCCGATGCGCGACCTGTCGAAGATGACTGACACGATGTCGAAAGCGGCAGTCGGCTACGAGCGCATACACCAGGTGATCGAGACTGAGAACGAGGTTCGCAATCTGCCCGGCGCCAGAAAAGCTCCGAATCTGAAAGGCGAGATCGAATTCGATCACGTGTCTTTCGGTTACGACAAAGCTTACCCGACATTGACCGACGTCAATTTACATGTAGCGCCAGGTCAACTGGCTGCGCTTGTCGGTCCAACTGGTGCCGGGAAGTCGACCATCACCGGCTTGATCGGTCGTTTCTACGATCCGCAAAAAGGTGTGGTGAAGATCGACGGCGAGGACGTGCGGAATTACAAGATGAAGTCGCTGCGGAGGCAGATGAGTTTCGTCTTGCAGGAGACGCTGCTGTTCAGGGCGCCGGTCTGGCAAAACATCGCGTATGGCAAACCGGAGGCGACACGCGAGGAGATACTGCGTGCAGCGAGACTGGCGAACGCTGATGAGTTCATCAGCAGGATGCCGCAGCAGTACGACACGATGGTTGGTGAGAAGGGTGTCACATTGTCCGGCGGACAGCGCCAACGCATCGCGATCGCGCGCGCGATTATTCGTAACTCACCGATTCTGATACTTGATGAGCCAACCTCGGGACTCGATGCGGCTTCGGAAGAGTTGGTATTTGAGGCGCTCGGTCGTTTGATGGAGGGTCGAACGACCATCGTGATCGCGCATCGACTCGCGACCATCAGGCGCGCAGACGTGATCTTCGTCATCGACCGCGGCACGATCGTCGAGCGCGGCACGCACGAGCAGTTGCTGACGGAAGGTGGATTGTATTCACGTCTTTATCAAATTCAATTTCGGCCCGAGGAAGAAAGTTTAGAGTTCAAGCTTTAGCTTGCTTCCTGACATTCAGTAATCCAACCGGCAAGCTAAAGCTTGAACTCTAAACTTAATTATTTAAGCTGTTTTGGTGTCGGAAGCTGCGACGCGTTCCAGCCACCACCAAGCGCTTTGATCAACTCGACACTCGCCGTCATCTGCTGCGTTCGCAAGTTCACCACCGTCCGCTGATTGTTCAGCAACGCCGTCTGCGCCGTGATCACGTTCAAGTAACTATCAATCCCCGATTTGTATCGTTCATTCGAAAGCGTTAACGCGCGCTGCGCCGACGCGACCGCCTCATTCTGCTGGTCCAGCTCGTGCGATAGAATCCGCAGCGCCGCCAGGTTATCTTCGACCTCCTGAAAGGACGTCAACACGGTGTTCCGATAACTCGCAACGGTCGCATCGTACTGCGCGCGCGACACCTCCGTCGCCGCTTTGCGCCTGCCTTTGTCGAAGAGCGTCTGACTCAAGGTTGGTCCAAGTGAAAAGAAACGTGCGGGCCAGGTGAACCAGCTCGCAATGGACGTGCTCTCGAATCCTCCGGTCGCCCCGAGAACGAGCGAGGGAAAGAACGCAGCCTTTGTCACGCCTATATCGGCATTCGCTTCCGCCACCCGTCGTTCAGCAGCAGCGATGTCTGGACGACGTTCGAGCAGTTGCGACGGCAATCCAACCGGAATTGCCGGCGGCTTTTCACCGGATGGTGCGGCCGGCAATGAAAATGTCGACGCCGGCTGGCCCGTCAATAGCGCAATCGCGTGTTCGAGTTGTGCGCGCGCGATGCCGAGATCGGTCGCTTGGGCCTGTGTGGCTTCTAACTGAGTTTCTGCCTGGGCGACATCTTCATCCGACGCGATGCCCGTTTGGAAGCGAACGCGCGTGAGCTCGAGTTGTTGTTGGTATGCCGTTATCGACGCATCGAGCAGGGCTTTTTCAGCGTCCTGCGAGCGAAGCTGATAGTAATCAAACGCAAGCTCGGCTTCGACACTCAATCGCACGTTTTGTAGATCGGCCGCGCTCGCTTGTGCTTCGGAAGCGCTCGCGACGACGGTGTTGCGGATGCGTCCCCAGAAATCCGGTTCCCACGTAGCGTCGAATGGCAACGAGTAGTTGACGCTCTGGCGTCCGGGTGACACGTTCGAGTGCGTGGCAGCACCGGACTGTCGCGAGACGATGATCGAAGGGCTCGTCGTTACGGTTGGGAAATACTGAGAACGCGATTCCTTGACGATAGCGCGGGCGGCGCGGAAGTTCGCATCGGCGAGCGCGATATTCTGATTGGCGGTGTTGGCCTGGTCTTCGAGTCCATTCAGTTGCGGGTCGTTGAACAGCTCCCACCACTTGCCACGAATCACCGCGTCGTTGGGGTGCGCGAATTTCCAGTCATCAGTTTCCTTGAAAGCGTCGGGCGCGATTTCTTTGTAAGCCGGCGGCGTCGCGACCGGCGGCTTCGCATACTTCGGCGCCTTGTCACAGCCTTTGAATAAGACGAGACCAATCAGCGAAACAGCCAAGATTTTAAAGTGATAAGACATTTCAATCCGCCGTTATCTGTGTAATCTGTGGTTTATGCTTTACTTGTACCCACTCACGAAGTCGATCCAGATACAGGTAGACCACGGGTGTCGTAAACAACGTCAACATCTGGCTCACGAGCAACCCTCCAATGATCGAAATCCCCAACGGTCGTCTCAACTCGGAACCCGTACCAACTCCCAGCGCGAGCGGCAATGCGCCGAGCAGCGCCGCCATCGTCGTCATCATGATCGGCCGAAACCGCAACATGCACGCCTGAAAGATCGCGTCGCGCGAGCTCTTCCCTTCACCACGCTCGGCCGCGAGCGCAAAATCGATCATCATGATCGCGTTCTTCTTCACGATCCCGATCAACAGGATGATTCCGATCAGCGCGATCAGGCTGAGGTCCATGTGCGTCAACAACAGCGCGAGCACCGCTCCAACACCCGCCGACGGCAGCGTCGATAAGATTGTGATCGGATGAATGTAACTTTCATAAAGAATCCCGAGCACGATGTAGACAGCCAGCAACGCGGCCACGATCAAGAACGGCTCACTCGCCAGTGACGATTGAAACGCCTGCGCTGTACCCGCAAAACTGCCGTGAATCGTCGGCGGCATACCCATGCTCTGCTCCGTCTGATTGATCGCCTGCACCGCATCACTGAGCGCCACGCCCGGCGCAAGGTTGAATGAAAACGTCACCGCGGGAAACTGGCCCTGATGGTTAACAGCGAGCGGCGCAGTCGCCGGCGCGTAATGCGCAACCGCGCTCAACGGCACGATCCCACAACTCTTCGGATGCAGATAGATCTCCTTCAACCCTTCGGGACTCTGCCAGTACCGCGGCTCAACCTCCATCACGACGTGATACTGGTTCAACTGCTTGTACATTGTCGATACTTGCCGTTGTCCAAACGCGTCGTAAAGCGTCGCGTCGATGTCTTGCGGCGTGATGCCTAGCCGCTCCGCCGTGGCGCGATCGTATTCGAGCGACGCTTGCAACCCGCTGTTCTGCTGATCGCTGTTCACGTCAGTCACGATCGGAACCTTGCGTAACTGCTCTAAAAGCATCGGCCCCCACTTCACGAGGTCGTCCAAATTCTCACTCTGGATCGTGTACTGGTACTGTGCATTACCACCGCGACCACCGACGCGCAGATCCTGTGTCGCTTGCAGGAAAACGGACGCCCCTTCGACTGTCGCAAGCTGCCGGCGCAGACGACGAATGATCTCGTCAGCGCTAATCTTTCGTTCTGCGAGCGGCTTCAACGAGATGAACATCCGTCCGGTATTCGTCGTTGTGCCGCCACCGCTTCCGGTGAACGCGACGACATTCGCCACTGCTGGATCCGACTTGACGATGTCGACGAAACGCGCCATCCGTTGCCGCATCGCCGTGAACGAAGCGTCCTGCGCGCCTTGAATCCCACCCGCGAGCCGACCCGTGTCCTGCTGCGGGAAGAATCCTTTCGGCACGATCACCAGCAAATAAACATTCACGCCGATCGTGAGCAGCAACACCAGCAACATCGGCGCGGGATGACGCAGCACCCACGTCAGACTGCGTTCGTACAAGCTCAGGATCCACTGAAACACGCGCTCGCTCGCGCGATATAGCCGTCCATGCCGCTCGTTATGTTTCAGCAGTCGCGAACACATCATCGGAGTCGTCGTTAACGACACCACGAGCGACACCAGGATCGCGACTGATAGCGTCACCGCAAACTCGCGAAACAGCCGTCCGACAATCCCGCCCATCAACAGCAGCGGTGTGAACACTGCCACCAGCGAGATGCTGATCGAGAGCACCGTGAAACCGATCTCTTTCGCGCCGAGCAGCGCTGCTTGCAACGGGCGCATTCCCTCTTCGAGATGCCGCGTCACGTTTTCAATGACAACGATCGCATCATCCACGACGAAGCCCGTCGAGATCGTCAACGCCATCAGCGAGAGATTGTCGAGACTGTAGTGACAGAGATACATCACGCCGAAAGTGCCGATGAGCGAAACGGGTACGACGACCGCCGGAATGATCGTGGCGCGCGGATTTCTCAGGAATACAAACACGACCATAATCACGAGACCGATCGAAACGATCAGCGTGCGCTCCACGTCTCTGACTGACGCGCGGATCGTAGTCGTCTGGTCCATCACGACGGTGAGATCGATAGCTGACTGAATCGAGGCTTTCAGTTGCGGCAGTGCGGCGCGAACGCTGTCGACGGTGTCGATGATGTTTGCACCCGGCTGCCGGAAGATGATCACGAGCGCGCACGGCTTTCCGTTCGCGAGCCCGGCGGAACGCAGGTTCTCGACGGAGTCCTGCACGTTCGCGATGTCTGACAGTCTGATCGCGGCGCCATTCGTATAACCGACGATGAGTGGCCGGTAGTCGGCGGCTTTCAACAGTTGATCGTTTACGGCGATATCGGACGTGGAGTTGTTATTTGTGAGCTGGCCTTTCGCGAGGTTCGCGTTCTGCTGACTCAGCATGGTGCGAACGTCTTCGAGACCGAGACCAGTCGCATTCAACTGTGTCGGGTTGACATCGACACGCACGGCAGGCAGCGAGCTGCCGCCCACGACAACCTGGCCCACGCCCTGAATTTGCGAAAGCTTCTGCTGGAGAACTGTTGACGCAGCGTCGTAGAGATGACCCTGGTCGTAAACGTCGGAGGTCAGTGCGACAATCATGATCGGCGCGTCGGCCGGATTCACCTTTCGATACGTGGGATTGTTCGGCAGATTCGTCGGCAAGTAACCGCGCGCCGCATTGATCGCAGCCTGTACGTCGCGTGCGGCTGCGTCGATATCGCGGTTTAGCTCGAACTGCAAGGTGACGCTGGTCGAGCCGAGATAACTGGCGGATGTCATTTCAGTCACGCCCGCGATGTGGCCCAATTGACGTTCGAGCGGCGTGGCCACGGACGACGCCATGATCTCCGGACTCGCGCCCGGCAGATTCGCCTGCACCGAGATCGTCGGAAAATCGATTTGCGGCAGCGGTGAGACCGGCAACAACTTGAACGCCACCGCCCCCGCAAGCGCAATCGCCGCGGTCAAAAGCACAGTCGCCACCGGCCTGTGAATGAATGGCGACGATAGACTCATGACGACCCTTCCGTTGCTAAGCTCTTGTGCTTTTTGTGCCTTTTTGTGGCCTCTCTTAGTTTTCGAGCGGCGGCGTCGAAGAAGAGATAGATCACGGGCGTGGTGTACAGCGTGAGCAGTTGGCTCAACATCAGGCCACCGACGAGCGTGATGCCGAGTGGTCGTCGTAACTCAGATCCGGTTCCGCTGCCAAACGCTAGCGGCAACGCGCCGAGCAGCGCAGCCATCGTCGTCATCATGATCGGACGGAAGCGCAGCAGACACGCCTGGTAGATCGCTTCTTCCGGATCCTTGCCGTGGTTCCGCTCGGCGTCGAGCGCGAAGTCGATCATCATGATCGCGTTCTTCTTCACGATACCGATCAGCAGGATGATGCCGATGATGCCAACCACTGTTAGTTCAGTTCGAAACAACAGCAGCGCGAGAATCGCACCGACACCCGCGGACGGCAGCGTCGAAAGGATCGTGAGCGGATGAATGTAGCTTTCGTACAAGACGCCGAGCACAATGTAGACGGTGACGATCGCCGCCAGAATCAGCAGCGGCTCGTTCGTCAGCGAGTTCTTGAAAGCCTGCGCCGTACCCTGAAACGACGCCTGCACACTGGCCGGCATGTTCAAATCTTTCTCGACTTGCTCGATCGCGTTCGTCGCTGCGCCGAGTGAAGCTCCGTGCGCGAGGTTGAATGAGATCGTGACCACCGGAAACTGCCCCTGATGATTGATGGAGAGTGGCGCGGTCCCGTTTTCAAAGTGGCTGAACGTGCTCAGCGGTACTGACGTGCCGTTCGTCGAGCGCACGTAAATGTCCTGCAACTTCCCCGGATTGTTTTGAAAGTTCGGCAGCGTTTCGAGGATCACGTGATACTGATTCGACTGCGTAAACAAGGTCGAGATCTGACGCTGCCCGAACGCGTCGTAAAGCGTCTGGTCGATGGCGAGCGGCGTGATGCCGAGACGCGAAGCCGTGACGCGATCGATCACGAGCGTGGTTTGGGCGGCACCGGTTTGTTGATCGGTCGCGACGTCCTGTAGTTCCGGCAACCTCTTCAACCGATCGACAAAGCGCCCCGTCCACGTATTCAACTCGTCTGCATTCGGAGATTCGAGAGTGTACTGATACTGCGTGCGGCTGACGCGATCTTCCACCGTCAGATCCTGCACCGGCTGCATGTAAAGCGTGATGCCGTCAACCGAGGCGAGCGCTGTTTGTAGTCGATTCATCACCGTAGTCGCATCGATCCTCCGCACGTCCAGTGGTTTGAGATTGATGAGAATGCGCCCGCTGTTGAGCGTCGTATTCGTACCATCGATGCCGATGAATGACGACAGACTCTCAACCGCCGGATCTTTAAGAATGACCTGCGCCAGTTGCTGTTGCTTGTCGGCCATCGCGGGAAACGAGATTCGCTGCGACGCCTCCGAAATGCCTTGAATTACCCCCGTATCCTGCACGGGGAAGAAGCCCTTCGGCACGACCACGTAAAGCCAGATCGTGAGCACGAGCGTAGCAGCCGCAATCAACAGAGTGATCACGCGAAACCTGAGCACCCAACGCAACGTCGCGCCGTAGAACTCGATCACCTTTTCAAACACACGCTCTGAGGCGCGATAAAACCTTCCCTGCTCGGAGTGTTCGCGAAGCAATCTCGAGCACATCATCGGCGTGAGCGTGAGTGAAACGACGGCCGACACCAGAATCGTCACACTCAGCGTGATCGCAAACTCGCGAAACAGTCGGCCCACGATGTCGCCCATGAACAACAACGGGATCAGCACCGCGATCAGCGAGATTGTGAGCGAGACGATAGTGAAACCGATCTGCTCGGCGCCTTTTAACGCCGCCTGCATCGGCGTTTCGCCTTCTTCGAGATAGCGGACGATATTCTCGATCATCACGATCGCGTCGTCGACGACGAAACCGGTCGAGATCGTGAGTGCCATGAGCGTAAGGTTGTTGAGGCTGTAGCCCGCCAGGTACATCACCGCGAGCGTGCCGACCAGTGAGAGCGGCACCGCCACACTCGGAATAATCGTCGCCGAGAGATTGCGGAGAAACAGAAAGATCACCATCACCACGAGCGCGACCGTCAGCATCAGCGAGAACTGCACGTCTTTAACCGAGGCTCGAATCGTGACCGTGCGATCAGTCAGTACTGAAAGTTGAATGGCGGGCGGCAAGGTCGTTTGGAGTTGCGGCAACAGCGCCTTGATGCGGTCAACAACCTGAATGATGTTCGCGCCGGGTTGTCGCTGGATGTTGACGATCACGGCCGGCACGTTGTTCATCCACGCCGCCTGCCTTACGTTCTCCGCGCCGTTAATGACCGAGGCCACGTCCGACAGCACGATCGGCGCGCCGTTGCGATATGCGACTACGATCTTTCCGTAATCTTTGTCGGAAAGGATCTGATCGTTGGCGTCGATCTGGTACGACTGCTGTGGTCCATCGAAATTTCCCTTGGCCTGGTTGACACTCGTCTGCTGGAGCGCAGTCCGCACGTCTTCGAGACTGATGCCATACGACGAGAGCGCGGTGGGATTCGCTTGAATGCGCACGGCCGGCTTTTGTCCGCCGCTGATACTCACGAGTCCGACGCCGGGCAATTGCGAGATCTTCTGCGCGAGGCGAGTGTCGGCGAGATCTTCAACCTGCGTGAGTGGAACCGTGTTTGACGTTAAAGCCAGCGTCATTACCGGAGCGTCAGCCGGATTCGACTTGCTGTAGATGGGCGGTGAAGGTAGACCCTGCGGAAGAAAGTTTGACGCAGCGTTGATGGCAGCTTGTACTTCCTGCTCAGCGACATCGATGTTGAGGTCGAGCGAGAATTGCAGCGTGATGATCGAGCTGCCGCCCGAGCTCATCGACGTCATCTGGTTCAGTCCGGGCACTTGTCCAAACTGTCTCTCGAGCGGCGCCGTAATCGCGGAGGCGACGACATCAGGACTTGCTCCCGGATAAAACGTGATGACCTGAATCGTGGGATAGTCGACCTCGGGCAGCGCAGAGACAGGCAGTTGGCGATACGCGACGATGCCTGCCAGCAAGATCGCAGCCATCAACAGCGACGTGGCGACGGGCCTCAGAATAAACGGCCGCGACGGACTCAACCCTTGTTCCTCCTCGATAGTGGATTAGTCTCCTCTTCTCTGTGCAACCTCTGTGTTCTCTGTGTCTCTGTGGTAAGAAGTTGTCTGCAAAAATCACCACAGAGACACAGAGAACACAGAGGTTGCACAGAGAAGAACTTCAAACAGGTCACGACCTCCTCCTGCTGTCCGATGCTCCGCGGACCGCGACCTTGGCACCGTTTTGCAGCTTGTCGAATCCATCAACAGCAACTACATCGCCAGCCTTTAATCCTTGCACCGCCGTAACATTTCCATCAGTCGTCCCCGTCGTGACAGATTGCATCGCCACTGTTTGATCCGGTTTCACGACGTAGACAAACGCATCCTGCGCGTTGCGTTGAATCGCGACCGTTGGAACGAGGATGACGCCGTGTTGCGTCGTGACCAGCAAACGCGCGTTTACAAATTGATTCGGAAACAGTGCGTTGTCGCGGTTGGGGAAAGTGGCCTTGAGCTTGATCGTTCCGGTAGTGGTGTCGATCTCGTTATCAAAAGTGAGCAGTGCACCGGACGAGAGCTTCGTCTGTTGTGTGCGATCAAAGGCATCGACCGTGAGATGGTTGCCACGTCGCAACTGCTCACGAATCTGCGGCAGGTAATCTTCAGCGACACTGAACAGCACATTAATCGGCTGTAGTTGCGTGATCACGAGCATGCCGTTCGCGTCAGACGCATGCACTATGTTTCCCGGATCGACCAACCGCAAACCAACGCGCCCAGTAATCGGCGACGTAATCCGGCAATACGTAAGCTGAACCTTGGCGTTGTCGATCTGTCCCTGATCGATCTGCACGACGCCTTCATACTGGTGGACCGTCGCGACCTGCGTGTCGAGTTGTTGTTTCGGAATTGCGTTTTTGCTGTAAGCAAGCTGGTAGCGATTCAGATCGACGTTCGCATTTTCCAGCAGGGCTTTATCGCGTTGATATTGACCCTGGGCTTGTTCGAGTTGTGCCTGGAACGGACGCGGATCGATCTCCGCGAGCAGATCACCCTGCTTGACCATCTGCCCCTCGCGGTAGTTGACACTCATCAACTGACCATCGACACGGCTTTTGACAGTCACCGTGTAAACAGGAGCAACCGAGCCGAGCGCGTTGATGTAAACGCCGATACTTCCCTGTTGGGCCACGGCCGTGGTGATCGAGACACCGGGCGGCGCAGGCGGCGCTGACTTTGCTGCCGCGACTGTTGCTTTTTGTCGGTATTGAAAAATGAGAAAGCCGGCGAGCCCCACGACGAGCAGCAGGATCAGCATTACTCGCGGGCTGGGTCGACGCCGGCGCTGTTGGACCACCGGTGGCGATGGTGGTTCATCCGTTTCGGGCGCTTCGATATCTTCGACTACGGGCTCGTCCATTGCCCGTATGTTACGGAAGACAACGTTGCGCTTCTTTTAGTTGTTTGCTCGGCTTGTCAGGCAGTTGCGGACAGAACTGTAGCCACAAAAAAGCACAAAAAGCACTTAACGGAAGAAGAAAACATTTTGTGCTTCTTGTGCCTTTTCGTGGCTAAAAAAGCGAGTGTGGATGGAGCCACCTCGGAGCCCGTTTTTTTGGTCCATCCACACTCAGAACACAGGGGCGTCCCCCCACTCGCTCGAATCCCCTGTGCCTATTGAAGAATGCCTTTAACCACAACACAGGCATCCTAGCTCGCTGCAACTGATCTCTCTTTCACTTTGTTGTCGCTTTTATCAGCTATTTGCGTTAGTCCCTGATCGAGATCCTGGTAGAACTCCTTTTCACCACCTTCAAAGTGATGACCACTCGCTTTCACTGCATACAAATGTTTGGTGCCTGGTGCGGTTGCGTACAGTGACTGGGCCTCACGAAACGGCGCATTAGTATCGCTGGTAGCATTGAGAAAAACGATCGGCGTCTGAAGCTTCTTCAGATATTGATTTACATCAAAAACCTTCTCGTGCGGTGTTCCGTGTGTGATGTAAATAATCGAATCAGTCGGCTTCCACGCGAGCTCGCCATACATAGGAAGACTGATAGCCACTATCCTGCTGACCGGCAGACTGAACTCCGGTTGCGATGCAGCGATCACGCTGTAACCGGCGCCCAGCGACCAGCCCCCGAGTACCAAAGGCGCTTTCGCATTAACACCTGGTCGCGCAAGGGCTATGCGCGCGATAGCGTCGTAGTCACGCGTGATCTCTTCGGGTGAAATCGGTTTTTGCGGGCTCGCGAAATTCACGAGATAAGTCTTTGCGTCGATACCGACAACAGTGACGCCGTTCGCTGCCATGTGCGCCGCAATGTCAGCGCAGAACGGACTCCAACCACCATCACCGCTCGTGAAGAGTACGAGTTGTTGATTACTCGCATTCTCCTGTTGATAAAGTTGAAACTCGAGCGGTGGACCACTACGGATCGTCGCTTGAAAGCTGGAATGCTTGACTGCGTGCGACAGCTCTTCGTGCGTGACGTGATGATAAAAACCGTGATACCACCTCACCGCGTAGACAGTCGCCGCGCAAACACTCAGCACCAACGCTGCGATCAGCAATTTCTTATGGCCCATCAGGGTTAATCCGTACCTTCTGCGTAATCTGTGGATCAATCTCGCCTCGCATCCACGTCACGGCGCTTCCTAGCGCCTCGTAGAATTCCTCACGCGCACCGCTGAAGCGGTGATTGCTCGCCTTGATCAGCACATATTTTTTTGGATTGTTGGCACTCGCATACAACGCGTTACCCACCTTCTGCGGGCTCGCCGTGTCAGACGTACTCTGGATCATGACGAGCGGCACCGGCGCGATTCGCGGTAGCACATCTTCACTGCGAAATCCGAAAAGCGCAGTCGCCTCATGACGCAGGTTCGTGTGATTGCCGCCGACACCGCTGACGAGTTGATTCTGTTTCGGTAATCCGATCGAGATAATTCCGGCCCAGTTAGAACGTGTCTGCACATCGGAACCGACTGCGATCGCGAAGCCGGCGCCCAGTGACCATCCGTAAACATAAACGGGCGTGGCGGCATCGACTTTCGCGTAACTGCGCAAAGCTTCGGCGATATCCGCGTAATCGCGCGCCAGTTGATTGATCGTCAGCGGCGTGCTGACCGAAGAAAACTCGCGCAAGTAAATTTTTGAATCGATCCCGGCGACAGCGAAGCCCAGGTGGGCCAACTGTTGGCCGGTGCGTGGCGCGAGCCCGCGCCAGCCACCGTCGCCACACGCATAAATTGCGGGTATCGCCGGTTTGTCACCTTGCGGCCGGTAAAAGTGAACTGTGAACTGCTGCCCTCTGACGGTGACGTCGCGGTCTTCAGTAACGACGTCAGGCCACGTCTTCGTGTCGTCCGGATCGTAGTGATCTGGCGGCACAGGCTCCTGCGCCGCCACCCGGATCACGACGACGAAGAGAGCAATGCCCAACAGAATCCAACGATGAATGAGGCGGCGTGTTTCCATGTCTTAATCTTGTCCTGAAAGCCCCTGCGCCCGAGTAGCATCTCGAGTGTGATCGCGTTACGAACCTGAATGACTGCATACAACATGCTCAGCGAGAGCCGTCGTTGATTGAAACAGAAATAACGCGGTTCCCACGTCTGCGGGTGATACTTCGCTTTGTAGCGATAAAGTAGTTTGAAATCGTAACCGATGTTGACTTTGTCGAAGACGAACCGCATGAGACGAGCGAGCACCGGATGGTCCAACAGATCCGGATCGTCGAGTAGTGCAAGCGGCGCAAGTCCCATTGATGCCATCTCGAAACCTTCGCCGCCTAATAAACGAAGGATTTCCGCGGAAAGGAGTTCCATCGTTCCACGTATGGCATCGAGCCTGCGCCGCGTTACATCGAGGTAGTAACCACTACGTCCGTAAATCGGCTCACAAACAACAAAGCCTTCGATTCGCCCCATTCCGTTACCCGAGCGCGCAATGAAATAGCGCTTCGCGGATCTCCGCTCCAGACCGAGAGACCCGAGCACAAATCCCAATTCATGATTGCCCTTGCAACGCAGCCAGGTATCGGAGATCTCGCGAAGCTCGTCGTTAATTGCTCCTGCGCCTGGGGTAAACGGATCATGTTCGCTGACTACAACTCCTTCACGTCTCGCTTTGTTGGTGGCGGCCCGCACCAGCTCCATCTTTCCTCCTGCGAGGGTAAAGCGGCGCAGATCGAAGATCGCTTCTTTCCCGATCTGAACGTCGGCAAACCCTTCCGCGCGGAACGCCTCCAGCATCGCCGGCGAAACCTGATACGCACCAACCGGTCTCATCATTGCTCTCGCGAAATCTCTGATGAGACCGCGCGCCTGTTGTGGTGCGCATACGGGATCGCCGGCGATCAATGCAATACCGCCGCTGACTTGATAGGCGAGAAATCCATCCACGCCGGGGGACGTGAAATAGGATTTGGGTCCCTCGAGCAACACATACGAGTTCGAGTTTGCCCCGTAACGACGGACCCACGAATCGAGTTGCGCTTGCGGTACTTGCATACGCCCGTGACCATCAGTAACTCAAATGATTTTTGCGATGACGGCGGTGCTTGCGATGGTGTCGGTGATGACGCCAGTAATTCTTATCGTGCTTGTCTTTGGCACTCGCGGAGGCTGACGGCAAACCCAGGGTCGCCGCACCGAATAACATGACGGCCCCCAGCAAAAATGAAACGACAGTTTTCATGATAATTTTCCTTTCCAGAACTTTGAAACCGCACCGCATTTCGCAACGACCATGCCAAGGGTATTTCTCGCGCAACGCCGCAAAGGCCCACAGAAAAGCGTTGAAAGCTCGGCGTCAGACGTGACAGATTTGCCATAACAACAAAACGGCCACACCGCCGAATCCCCCAAAAAGCACAAAAAACTGAAAGAATTAGTGGCGTCGTTTGTGCATTGTGCTCGGGTAGGCGATGCGAACCTTTAGACTTCATGCCAAAACAACCCTCCTGAGCTCGGTGCTCATGGTGACGATGTTGATAGCCGCGCTGGCAGTCACGAGCGCGGCGATTGCCAACATCGAGCGCACCGACGACGAAACTGTCGCGGAGATTCAGGCGCGCGACCTCGCCCAACACATCAGCTACACGGGCTCACGCGATCAGGAAACACTCACGCGGGCGGCGAACCTGATCAAAGGAACTCAGCCCAACATCATGAGCGTGCGTGTTTGGCAACTCTCAAATGATGACTTTGTAGAAGAGGCGGCCGCGAACGGCAGCGCGCCTGCGTCTCCGATTCCGGAGGACATCAAAAACGCGCTACGCAGCGGTCATGGTCCAACCCGCGTTTCAGACCAGTCGTTATACCGGGCTTTTGCAACTATTTATGATAATGGCCGACCGAGCGGCGCCGTCGAGATCGTCCAGCGTTTCGACAGCATCTGGATGGTGGCGATTCGCTACCTTAAAGGCGTCATTTGGATGTCGTTGATCGTGATCGCACTGATCATGCTGGGGACTTATTTCTTGTTCCGGCAATTGCAACTAACAACAAAACTGGAGACGGAGCGCGGCATACTGCGAGATCGCATTCGCGACGCCACCATCGAGCTCCAGAAACGAAACCAACAGCTTCAGGAAACGAACCTCGAGCTCTGGCACACGAACCGGCGCATGAATGAGCTGGGACGTCTCGCAGCCGCGGGTCAAACAGCCGCTCACTTTGCGCATGAAGTCGGCACGCCGCTGAACCTGATCAGCGGCCACGTGCAGTTGCTCAAATCCGATCTGGAGCGTGATCCGCACGACGCAGAAGCGCGCATTAAAACCATCAGCGCGCAGATCGAGCGCATCGAACGAATCGTACGGCGTATGCTCGACAAGACGAGGTTCGAAACTGAGCTCGCGCCGCTCGATCTGAATTCAGTGTTGCGCAAACTCTGCGACGCGATGGCGCCTGCGTTGGACAAACGTCACATTCGTCTCGTTGAGAAATTCAGTGACAATCTTCCACTCATGGCCGGTTCATCTGATCGTTTGCAGCAACTGTTTCTGAACCTTATCAACAACAGTCTCGATGCGATGCCCGACGGTGGTGAGATTCAGGTTCATACAACGAGCGATGGTAAGAATGGTAAAGCGCAACGCATCGCAGTTGATTTCATTGATACCGGAGTGGGAATGACGCCGGAAGTGATGAGTCACATCTTCGATCCGCTGTACACGACCAAGGATCGTGGTCATGGTACGGGTCTTGGATTAGTGATCGTCAGTCAGATCGTTTCCGAGCACGGCGGTAGACTCGAAGTCCAAAGCGAGCTCGGCAAAGGCACTCGCTTTCGTCTGACTTTCGCGGCGATACCGACTGACGTGCCGGCAGTTGTCGATGAACATGAACCTGAGCTGGAGCTTGGTGTGAGTAGATGAAACACATTCTTGTAGTCGATGACGATCGGGATTCATGCGAGCTGTTGCGCGAGATCTTTTGCGCGGAAGGATGGCACGTCGACACCGCACTCAGTCCCACGCAGGCTTTCAGTGTCGCGGAGAAAGAGCGGATCGATCTGGTCGTCAGCGACATAAACCTGGAAGCGAATCAGTCGGGGTTGGATCTGTTGCGAGATTTGCGCGCGCAGTGTCCGGTGATTTTAGTGACCGGGTTTGGCACGCTCGACTCCGCCGTTGAGGCGGCGCGTGAGGGTGCCTGGGATTTCATCTCGAAGCCGTTCAAGGTCCAGGAAGTTGTGGCGATCGCACGCAGGGCCCTCGAGCAGGATCGAAACAGCAGCGATGCTGAGCGGCGCGCCGAGCAGATTTCCGGACCCTACGAACAGGGCGGATTACTGGGACGCTCTCCCGTGATGATCGGACTCTACAAAGAGATCGCACGCGTTGCGCCGACGCGATCGACGATCTTGATTGTCGGCGAGTCAGGCGCCGGAAAAGAATTGGTGGCGCGATCGATTCATCAACACAGCACGCGCTCCGGTGGATCGTTCGTCGCTGTAAATTGCGGCGCGCTCACTGAGACGCTTTTGGAAGCGGAGCTCTTTGGTCACGTGCGCGGCGCGTTCACGGGCGCTGTTGGTGATCGCAAGGGGCTTTGGGAAGAGGCCGCGGGCGGAACGCTCTTTCTCGATGAAGTCGGCGAGACAAGTCCGGCGTTTCAGGTAAAGCTCTTGCGTGCGTTGCAGGAAGGAGAGATCAGGCGTGTCGGCGCATCGAAGACAACCCAAGTTGACGCGCGCATTCTCGCCGCGACGAATCGCAACCTCGAACAGGACGTGAAGGCAGGAAAGTTTCGTGAGGATCTTTTTTATCGTCTCAGCGTTGTGACGTTGCGAGTGCCCGCATTGAAAGAACGTCGCACTGACATTCCCCTTCTCGCAGAACGTTTCCTCGCGATGGTGCTCGATCGCGAAGGTCACAAGCAGTTGACTCTGTCGGAAGAGACGATCAGAACTCTCGTCGCTTACAACTGGCCGGGGAACGTGCGCGAGCTCGAGTCGGCGATTGAATACGCCGTGCTTCACGCGCGTGGTCACGCGATCGCTCCGGAAGACTTACCGGAAAAACTTCAGTCGGCCCAGGTGCGTGCCGCCGCTCGCGCGCCGTTATCGGCGCTCTTCGAAGATCTACCGGCGCTCGACGAGCTCGAGCGTCGTTACCTCCTGTACATCCTCGAAATCGCGGGCGGCAACCGCACGCGCGCCGCCGAGATCCTCGGCATCGATCGACGCACTCTCTACCGCATGATCGAGCGTTACAACATCGACAATAACGACGAATAACTAACTGTGGCTCTTTTCCCCGTCGATCCAAAATAGCCACAAAAAGGCACAAAAAGCACAAAAAGATAAAACTGTCTTTTTGTGCTTTTTGTGCCTTTTGTGGCTGTGAATAGAAATTGCTGTTGGCGCGTGGTGATGCGTTTACGCGTAAACCTTCAACAAAAGATTCTGCTGCTTGTGGCTGGTTCGATGTCGCTTATCCTGCTAGCTTCATCGTACCTCCACAGCGGCAGAATTCGATCGCTCATCGAAAAGGATCATTACGAGAACGCCGTCAGCCAGACCATGGCGCTCGGCAACCGGATCGCACAGTACGACTACTTCTCAAACCTCGAAGATCTCGAGCAGGAGATGCAAGTGGTTGTCAGCTCGCGACCTGACTTCAGACAGATCGATGTTTATGAGAATCAAGAGTCTGTTCCGCGCTTGATCGCAACGACTGCTTCGGGCACCGCCAACCTTCTTTCCGCGTGGGACGACAGCGGCCCCGCCATCACAACCGGCGCCACGTCATCACAGATCGATCGCAACAATGGTCAGTACTGGCTGATCACGACTCCGATCAGCAATGGCCAACACACCGGCTTCATCAAGGCGCTAGTGCACAAGAGCTCTCATCGCGAACTAGTCAACAGTCTTCATCGCGAGTACAACTTCGTGTTGTTTGGCGCCGTGATAGCGTCGGTGCTGTTGCTGTATTTCCTCTTCGTCTACTTCTTCCGCAAACCTGTGAAAGACATCGTCGAGACGATGGCGCAGACTCGCCGTGGTGATCTCTCCGCGCGAGCGGTCGTGCATCGTGACGACGAGTTAGGAGAGATCGCCGGCAACTTCAATCAGATGATGGACGACATTGCGTCGAGATCGAGAGAGCGTGAAGAGTTGTTGCGTCAGATCGGCAGTTTGAATAATCAGTTGGTGAGGAAAGTTCACCTCGCTACGAGTGAACTGGACGCGGCCAACGGAAACCTGATACGCACGCAACAACGTCTCTTGCACGCGGAACGAATGGCGGCGATCGGTCAGGTCACTGCTTCTCTCGCACATGAAATCGGCACACCGCTCAACGCCATCAATGGACACCTCCAATTGCTGGCACGAAATCACCCGAGTTGTGGCGACACGCAACGACGTTTGAAGATCGTCGATGCACAACTCGCTTCGATCGTGCATTCAGTGAAGAGTCTGCTCGAGCGTACACACCGGCGACCGATCGAGCCGCAACCGACTGACATCAACCGCATCGTCGAGGAACTGTTGCAGCTCGTCGCGCCCATCTTTGAGTCGCACAACATTCGCGTGTCGCAGCAGCTTGACGACGGATTGCCTGGCGTACTTGCGGATCGTGAGAGTCTGCATCAGGTGTTTCTTAACCTCGTGAACAACAGTCTCGAAGCGATGCCTGAAGGTGGTGAGATGAAGTTTGTCACTACTTATCTCGGTGCGGCCAAACTGATCGAAGTGCGATTGATCGACTCGGGAACAGGCATCTGCGACGACGCCAAGAATCACTTGTTCGAACCGATGTGGACCACGAAACAATCCGGCAGTGGCCTGGGCCTCGCCATTGCGCGCGAGATCGTTCTCGAACATGGCGGCCGGATCGACTGCATGTTCGAAGTTGAGAAGGGCGCCGAGTTTCGCGTGCTGTTGCCAGTGTTTGAATCTAAATCTTTTGCGCAGGAATTTGCGGAGGTGAGTTTGGATGCCGCGTAAGATCCCGCAGATTCTGACCGTCGACGACGACGCAGTCACGTGCGAGTTGCTCTGTGAGGTTTTTGCGCGCGAGGGTTTTGGCGCAGTCTTCGCGAATAGCGGTGAGGCCGCGCTGGCCGCGGTGGCTCAACAACCTCCCGATCTTCTGCTCAGCGACATTCGCATGAAGACTCCGCTCGATGGACTGTCGTTACTGGAGATGGTGCGTCGTGAGTATCCGTCGATTCCCGTCGTACTGATGACTGCGTTTGGTTCGATCGAGACGGCGGTGCGAGCAGTTAAAGAAGGCGCGTTTGATTACATCAGCAAACCCTTCAATATTGACGAGCTCGTAGCCATCGTGCGACGCGCACTCGCGAATGGAACAAGTAAACAGGTCGCGGATCTCGATGATGAGGAGCGTAGTTCAGGACTGATCGGACGCACTGCCGCGATGCTCGAGATTTACAAGATGATCGCGCGTGTTTCCGACTCACGCGCCGCCGTGCTGATCACTGGTGAATCTGGAACCGGCAAAGAGCTCGTCGCGCGCGCGATTCACAACCACGGCACCCGATCGACGGAACGCTTTGTCGCAGTGAATTGCGGCGCGCTGACCGAGACGCTGCTCGAGTCGGAACTGTTTGGACACGTGAAGGGTTCGTTCACCGGCGCGATTGCGAACAAGCGCGGGATCTTCGAACAGGCCGGCGAAGGGACTGTGTTTCTGGACGAAATAAGTGAGACGAGTGCGGCCTTGCAGGTGAAGTTGTTGCGCGTGTTGCAGGAGCGCGAAGTGGTTCCGGTCGGCGGCACAGAGCCGATCAAAGTCGGAGCACGGGTGATTGCAGCGAGTAACTCTGATCTGGAGAAGCTTTCTGCTTCGGGCGCTTTCCGGGGCGACTTACTTTATCGCCTGAACGTCATCCAATTACACCTCCCGCCGTTACGAGAGCGTCGCGAAGACATTCACCTGCTCGTTGCACACTTCCTGCGCAAGCACGCGCCTGCTCCAATGCAGTCGATCGCGCTCGATCAGAAATCCATGCACGCGCTCACGTCATACTCCTGGCCCGGCAATGTGCGTGAACTGGAGAACGTGATCGAGCGTGCGGTGACGCTGAACCAGGGTGGGGTGATGAGTGTCGAAGATCTCCCCGCGCGCATTCGCATGCAATCTTCCCACGACACGCCGCCGCTCTCGGCAGACGATCTCGCCGAGCTTTTTTCAGGCCTGCCCAACCTGGACGAGATCGAGCGCCGCTACATCCTCTACGTCCTCGAAGCCACCGGCAACAACCGCAAGCGCACCGCCGAAATCCTCGGCATCAACCGCAAAACCCTCTACCGCATGGCCGCCCGCTTCGAAATCGAATTCGCGCACTGACCGTCGACATTAACCTGTACTTGATCCGTGTTGTCAATTATGACAACATGGCCGCGCCCGGGTCGGCCACGAGGTAACTAGTAGATGACTAGAACCACACGGCCGATTTCGTGGGTTAAGGCGGCGCTCAAGGAATTCGACACCTTCCCTAATGCGGTGAAGTCCACATGTCTTACGGCTTTGACGATTGCCGCTGAGGGTAGCAAGTCTGACATTGCCAAGCCTATGCGAGGACTTGGCTCTGGTGTGTTTGAGATTGCTTTGGCGTTTCGAGGTGATGCGTTTCGTGTGGTGTACGTCGTACAACTGGGCGAGGACATTTGGGTTGTACACGCATTCCAGAAGAAATCTACAAGGGGTATTAAGACGACCAAATCTGAAATCGATTTGATTGAGGATCGATTGAAGAGGCTGAAGGAGATGTTGCTATGACAGGCAAAAAGGTAGCGGTCGTGAAGGGCAGCGGAAATGTTTTTCGCGACTTGCAACAAGATCATCCCGATCTCGATCAGTTCAAAGCAATTCTGGCGGCGGAAATTATAAAAGCGCTTGATCGGGAAGGATTAAGCGTTCGCGGTGCGCAGGCTCGTACCGGCGTCACTGCCGCAGACTTCTCGCGCATCCGTAATGCAGATCTTCGACGGTTCACTGTCGATCGGTTGATGTTGATCATCAATCGGCTTGGGTCGCGAGTAGAGGTTAGGATTAAAGTGCAACCTGCTGAAAGAGTCGAACGCAGCCTGCCTGCCTAGCATTCCCGTGATGCGAGTTAATCGAAGCGATATCAAAACCAGCGTTGCCCTTTTGCTGCTGGGTGGTGTTTCGGTCTGGCTTTACCGCGCGGGTCTGGGGGCGAGTGGGGTTGGTGGGATACGGTTTTTTATGACGGTCGCGTTTATCCAGTCGGCGATTTATTTGGCCGCTGCGTGGACAGTCATGCGCGCGCATCGTTCGAACTCGACTGTCCTGATCGCCATTGCGTTTGCCGTTATATTTCGTCTGAGCATTCTTTTTGCCCCGCCATACCTCTCCGACGACATCTATCGTTACGTGTGGGATGGGCGGGTGCAGGCGGCGGGCGTCAACCCCTATCGTTACATACCCGCGGCGCCAGAGTTGGCCCAGCTACGTGATGAGACGATCTATCGGAAGATTAATCGACGCGACTGGGCCAAGACGATCTATCCGCCAGTCGCGCAAGTCGTTTTCTTTCTGACCACCAGAATCAGCGAGAGCGTCACGTGGATGAAAGCGACGATGCTCGGTTTTGAGCTGATAACCATTTGGGCCATCGCTCAATTACTGACTTTACTCGGTCGACCACGACAACTGCTGTTGCTTTATGCATGGCACCCGCTGGTCGTTTGGGAGTTTGCCGGGAGCGGACATGTGGACGCGATTGCCATCGCCTTTATTGCATTGGCGTTTCTCGCGTGGCAAAAGAAATCCGATCTGGGCGCAGGCTTCACGCTCGCTTGCGCCACACTCGTCAAACTGTTCCCCATCGTTTTAGTTCCGGCGATGCTCAAGCGTGGCCGCTGGAAGATAGCACCCGTGTTTGCTGTCACAATCATCACCGGCTACGTCGTCTATCTCAGCGTTGGCCCAACCGCCGTGTTCGGGTCGTTGCCCGGCTACACGCAGGAAAGAGGTCTACTGCGTGGCGACCAATTCTACGTGTTGAGCTTAGTGCGCAACCTATTCGGATGGGAGTTGCCACCGCTCGCTTACCTGATCTTTGTGATGTTGGTTATGAGCGCGCTCGGGCTCTGGGTGGTTTTGAGAGAACGACGTGAGGATTATCTAAAACACGGGATGGCCCTGGCGACGGCGACTACTGTCCTGTTCGCGCCGCATTTCTCGTGGTATTTCTGCTGGCTGGTTTTCTTCCTCTGCTTCACGCCACGATTCGCACTCTTCTATTTAACTATCGCCAGCTTTCTGCTCTACGCAACGTGGTTGGGGGATTCGCCCGCAGAGATGTTTGTGATCAACTCGCTGATCTATTTGCCGGCGTTGTTGATTGGAATCGTCGAGTCGACGTGGAGATTTCAGTGGGTTGGCAAGCAAGATTTCAGTGAGGCTTGAAATCGTAGACGACTGTCAAGGGATAATCGACTTTCTTTCCTTCCAACTCCGCCGGCTCAAACTTAATTAGCCGTGCAGCCGCAATCGCGCGCTCGGTTAATCCGCCCGGTAATCCTCTAACAACGCTAATCCGAGTGATCTCACCGCTCGCCGTAAACAAGCATCGAAGCACTACCTGTCCGGCGATCTTGTTGCGGCGCGCCTCCTCCGTATATCCGGCATCAGGTTTATCGATGATCCGGACTTTTTTGAACGAAGGATTTGTATGGTAGCTCGCGTAATCGGGACCAGGCTTGGCCAGAGCCTGAGCTTGCTTAATCTGGGCCGCAGTTTCCATTGATCCTGAGCCGCCGAGAATTCTGCCAGTCTGCGGGTCGAAGAACCGTATACCAGCTACTTTGACCAGAAACTGACCGCCTTCTACATATTCTCGCGTCGCGTACGGTTGTTCGAAACGAACATTTAGAACCGCCTTTGCTCCAGTCTTCAGTCGTTTTGCTTCCTCGACTTCTAACTTCGCCTTTACCGAGAATTTTTCGTTCTGCCATTGGCCCACTAAACCGACGGCACTATTAAAGAACACGTGCGGCCCGTTTTCATCGGCTAACCAGACTTCGTACATTGCGAAGCGCGAAAGATCGGTAGTTATCTTCTTATCGATACTTCGCAAATCTTGCGGCGAGTGAATGGTTTGTACCGGCAGAGTGAAAGTCATCATCTGCGTGTTGGCATCGTAGTCGGCCTTTATCACCTGAGCGACGAGCTGGAACGGGTCGGCAACCGTCCGTTCGTCGAGTATAGGCTTCTTCAACTCTCCTACTATGCGAGCCTCGTAAGCTGCTGTTGTTTCAAACTCGCTTTTGAGCAATCGTTGTCGGAGGTCGACGAGTTGACGAAGAAGCGTCGCGGGATCGTCGCCGGCGAAATTCGGTGGCAGAGTTTCAGGTTGCTGTGCACGTGAGGCGACAACGCAACCAAGTAGAAGTAATAGTGCGAGTCGAGATATCTTCATATGTGAAACGCCGGAGAGCCTATAAGAAATTGGTGAAAGCTGCAAATTTCAAAACCTAGACGTGGAGACACTCGATAACAAATATCAGATCGAACAACTCCTCGGTAAAGGAGGAATGGGAGCCGTCTATCGCGCGACGCATCTCGGCACCAAACGTACTGTAGCAGTCAAAGTTATTCATCCGCAGTTATCAGCGCACGATCAGTTTGTGGCGCGGTTTCGACGTGAAGCAGAAGCGGCAGGCAGACTGCGACATCCGAATGTTGTTGACGTGACTGACTTTGGCATCGCGCAGACGACGAATGGTCCAGTCGCATATCTCGTGATGGAGTATCTCGATGGCTGCACGTTGGCTGAGATCGTTGCGGAAGAAGGCGCGCTGCCGATCGCGTGGGTGATCGACATTCTCGAACAGGTTTGTGCGGCGGTCGAAGAAGCACATCGCGCGGGCATCATTCATCGCGATCTCAAGCCGGACAATATCTGGCTCGAGCCGAATGGTCGTGGTGGTTACACGGTGAAGGTGCTCGACTTCGGGTTGGTGAAGCTTGGTGGCGCGGAAGAAATTGGCCGCGGATTTACGCGGATGAACGCGGATCTTCCTGAGTCAGGCGACGTTCTTGAAGAGTCGGCCACATTGATCAAGCCGGATAGTTTGACGGCGGTCGGGTCCGTGATGGGCACGCCGTATTACATGTCGCCGGAACAGTGTCGAGGTGAACATCTTGACACGCGGTCGGACATTTACAGTCTGGGGGTTGTTGCTTATCGGCTGTTGACGGGTGAGACGCCGTTCACGGGTTCGCCGCATGAGGTGATCGAGTTGCACAAAACTGCTGAGCCGCCGCCGATCCGTGAGAAGAATCGCAAGCTTCCGCGCAAGATGGCGCGCATCGTGATGTCGGCACTGGCGAAGGATCCGGCGGAGCGGCCGCAAAGCGCCGCCGGGTTTGCGGCAGCATTGCGGGCGAGCTGGGAAGGGCCGAGTCATTTGTTGCGACAGGCGTTCTCGCTCTACAGCGAACACTTTCCGACGTTCTTTAAGATCGCGCTGATCGGATATGCGCCGTTTACTTTGCTTGCCGTTTTGAATGTGTTGGACGTGTTTGGCGGAGAGCGATTCGATCAGGCGCAACTGATGGCCTTCGCGATCGGGTTGTTTGTCACGATGGTTGTCTTGCTGTTGTTTGCATATTTCTTTGTTTCGGCAGCGACTGTGCCCGTCGTGCTGCAGCTAACGATCGCACCGCTGCGCACGGTGAAGATCAAAACGGCGATGACGGCGTTGAAGCGACGGTGGCGCGTGTTTGCGCTCACGTCGTTGCTCGTGCTCGCGTTGATTCTGCTCGGGTCGGTTTTGTTTGTGATACCGGGATTGATCGCGGCGCTTGTCTTTGGACTTTACGCGCCGGTCGCGATCATGGAGCAGCACGGCGTGCGCGGCACTTTGCGTCGCAGCTGCGTACTAAGTCGCAGGGCGTTAGGGACTGTGCTCGTGATCACGCTCGTTCAGTTTGCATTACCGGTTTTAGTTTGGAAGGCGGCGGTGCACACAGACTTCACGTTACAGTTTCACGACGACTGGTCGCCGAAGCAGATCGGGTTCAATTTTTCGATGTCGGGGCCGTCGGCGCTATACCAGTTGTTGAATGTGTTCGTCACTCCGCTTACGGCGATCATGGCGTCGCTGCTGTACCTGAAGACAAGGAAGGTGGGTGGCGAGTCGCTAAGGGATGCGAGTGAGCAGTTTGAGGCGCTCGATATACCGCGGAGCAAATGGCAACAGCGGATGAAGACCATTACGCGCCCGCCAACCGCGTAGGTTTTAGCCACAAGAAGGCACAAAAAGCGCAAAATTAGTTTCGGAATGCGAAGCCGGGTGGGAGGAGTGATTGGCGCAGATCTGCGACGGCCGGGTGCCTTGGTGGGAGATTGTAAAGACTCAGAATAAGAGTGAACGCCGTTATGAAGTAAGACTCGTCGTCGCGAAAGTCGGCGTAAACACGACCGTGCAGCAATGGTGGCAGAGCATCTGTTTGCTCGCCAGCTACCAGGAGGGGCAACACACTCGACTTTTCTGCTTCAGTACCGAGAAGACGGTTATTAATTAGATCGACTTCTGCCGCGACTACGTAACCTGTCTTTGTATCTTTGTTGTCGTACTTTCGGCGGTACTCGGGTGTGCCGACCATGATGACACAGTCGGACTTCTCAATACGCTCAATGAACCGGGCCACGCTCGCGCCGATCTGTGCGTTGTGCCAACGGTCCAATATGACCTCGATGCCGGATTTCTGAAGATCTGTTGCGAGCCTTTTCTCAACCCAGCGCTCGTGATTAGGATCGCCCCACGCGTAACTAATAAAGCACTCGGGCGGTGTAATGTTCTGCTCAGCAATGTAGGCGCGCAGGCGGAAGACGGCCTGCTCGAAGCGGGTTCGCTGTTCGGCGATACGGTGTTGCGCGTCCACTTCAGTTTGTACATCTTTCGTCAACTGAATGGGTTCAGCCATGGCCGGCAACATTACTTTCTCACCGCATTTCGAACAGAAGGTCATTTGGTCTCCGTGCTCCATGGCTTCCCGAACGACTCCACGATTTAGCAGATGGCTGTTGGTACAACGCACCGGATCGTAACGCCGCACAGTGAGGTTGCGTCGCGCCAGAAAGCTCTCGAACATTCCCTGAAACAGCGTGCGCACTGGTTGACCCACGTTAGGCGCAAAGCACAATACGAAGTCCAATTCGCCATCGCGCTCTGCCTCCTGTCGAAATCCGCATGCCAAACGGTCGCCAACTTCGTAGCGCGCATTGTTCTGCCACTGCGCCGTACGCGTAAAAGTGTGCGTGTAGCCCAGTAACACAACTAGCGAAGCAAACACGTTCTCCGTGGGACCAATAACAGTGTAAGCAGCGCCGTCTTCTGTCGCGGAATCTTTTTCCAGAGGTATCTTGAGATTGATCAACTCCGGGAAGACCAGATATGGCTCCATGCGCAGCGGATCCGTCTCACGGAAACAAACGTTGTGCTCCAAAAACAACAGGGCTGCTGAGTCGAGAAGCAGGTCGCGTTCAGCGTGGTTCAGATCTCTGATTTCCGGAAAGTCGTAGCCACCAGCCAGCAGCCACTTTTCTTCTAGCGCACCCAGCCCTTTCGGATTCCTGCGCGACTCGAGTACGAACGAAGATGCAAGGTTATTTAATCTCTCAGGTTCGAGCAGAATTCGCACATCGCCTTTCGAAGTTCGCATACGTTTTACATAACCGTAATTCTCTAGGTGTCCCACTGCTGTGAGCATTTCGTTGTGAGTGAAATGCCATGTGGTATCGCTCGCTTCTAAACGTTTACGTAGTTCCTCGGGTGTGACTAGGATTTGACGTTCCGATTTTCTTTCTTTGAGATTTAGTACGTAGTCCTTAATTCGCTTGAATGTTGTGGTCGTGACTGTAGTCGCCTTGTCCTCCCAGGACATCAACAACTTCATACGCTCGATAAGTTCCTCGATTCCAACTCCCGTTCTGGCACTCGTTAGAATTGGACCAACTAATCCGTGATTCTGACAAAACGCGGTCAGTTCCTCCTCAGTGAGCGGTGAGGTTCCTCGATCCGTCTGAGCGGCTACGAGAATGATTGGGCAACGACTTTGTCCTGTTTGCAGTTGCTTCAGCCAGAAGCCGACACCGTGCAACGGATCGTGGATGTCCGCGGCATCGAACAGCACCAGCGCCAAGTCCGCATTGTCAACGAAGAGTGCGTGAACCAATCGATAATCCGGTTGGCCCGCGAAGTCCCACAGAATTGCCTCACACTCGGTGCCATCTTCACGGCGCTTCCCCAAAGTGGAAAACACCCAGAACTGCTGTCCATGTGTCGATGCTTGCTCCTTAAACTCACGGTGGATCAATCGATGACCGAGAGCAGACTTTCCGACACTGTGATCACCCACCAACACTATCTTTCCAGTTGTGTGATGGACCACACGACTGGCCGCGGTCACTTGTGCGCGTCTGTCTAATAGGACCCCATATTCCAGTTCCCACAAGTAGATCTGCCGGCATCGCTCGTCATTAGGTGTATCAGGTGTGGAGCTAGCAGCCGCCAGCAGCGGCAGCGTGGGATGAAAGGCAAGAGCGGGAAACCAGCCCTCTGCTACCGGTACTGAAATAACCGCGATCGTCTCCCAGGTCTCACGGTTCCAGATGCGTATCGTTTGATCCCGACTCTTGGAGAAGAACAAACGTCCTTCTGCGGAAAACAGGACGCTATGGATACCTGAGGTGTGCCCTTCAAGAGTGAGCAAGAGCTTGCCGCGTCGTTTCTCCCAGAGTTTCACGGTGGCGTCAATACTCCCGCTGGCCAACGTGTCCCCCTGCGGATCGAAAGCCAAAGTCAACACATAGGAGGTGTGGCCTTCTGCCGTGCATAGCGCCTTGCCGCTGTGGGACTCCCAGAGTTTCACTGTTCGATCATCACTGGCGCTGGCCAGCGCGTCACCCTGTGGCGTGAATGCCAAACTATTAATGTCGGCCTGATGTCCTTTGATCGTCGATAGCAACTTGCCGTTTTTCGGTTCCCAGAGCTTCACCGCGCCGTCACCGCCGGCGCTCGCCAAGGTATCGCCCAGAGGATCGAAAGCCACACTCAAAACCGTGCTGCCGGCTGCGAAAGTGCGCAGCAACTTGCCAGTCTGTATTTCCCAGAGCTTCACCGTGTGGTCATAACTTCCGCTGGCTAACATGCCCCGTCTCGGATCTATAGCCAAACTCGTGACAGCCCTGCTGTGGCCTTTGAGCGTGCGCAGTAACTCCTTTCCAGCACATTGGGATCCTAAGCTTAGAATTCCACGTGGACAAGTTGTCGCG
>JADMIO011095967.1_pt1 | contig 82374 bp, 80 predicted proteins | sample 8958161 | NCBI WGS metagenome assembly JADMIO01 (sample SAMN16585339, study PRJNA669376) | soil metagenome | isolation source: Crop rotation soil | place: USA: Cullars Rotation, Alabama | collected 2011
CGCGACAACTTGTCCACGTGGAATTCTAAGCTTAGGATCCCAATGTGCTGGAAAGCATGAATGAAATGCGGCGGCTGGGCGGCGAAGACTGGTTCCAGCTGGGCGACCGCGACCTCGCGGTGCATGTGCTGCGCCGTGAAGCGCTGCGCCGCGGCACGCCGTTATCCACGGTCACGCAGGCACTCGCTGCACGCCTCGGGGTACGCCACCCCATTCTGCCGATGAGCGACACGCCGGTACGCACGCGCGTCAGGACGGCGTCGGGGGAACTGGATTTTCAGGATTATTTCGTCAAACGGCGCTGCAGGCCGCGCGTGACGGGATTTCGTTTCACCGGCAGCCGCGCCGCGCATATACCCGCGGCGCTGCAGCGATTGACGCGGCCGGAAAAGGTGCAGGCCGTAGTGCTGTGTCCGTCGAATCCTTTTGTCAGTATTGCGCCGATCTACAGCGTACCGGCCATCCGTAAGTGGCTGGCGGCGCGCACATTTCCGGTCATCGCGGTGTCGCCGATCATCGGCGGTGCGGCAGTCAAAGGCCCCGCTGCAAAAATGATGCGCGAACTGGGCATGAACGCGACCACGCTGGACATCGTGCGTCATTACGGCAACAAGGTGGACCGCTGGGTCATAGACCGGCAGGATGCCGAAGTGGCCGCCACCATCTCGGGATGGGGTAAACAGGTCACCGTTACGGATACGCTGATGAGCAACCCGCACAAGAGCGCCCGGCTCGCGCGGCAGGTCGTAAAATTGGCGCAGCGTCCGGCAAAAAGATAATGGACCTCCAACGCCTCATGGTCATTGTGCCGCATCGCGGCGTGAATGCGGGAAAATCGCGACTGTCCCCGCTGCTCGGCGACGTGGCGCGGGGACGCCTCAACCGCTGGCTGCTGGAGCGCACAGTGCGCGTCGTCAGGACCTGGCTGGGTGACGCGCAACGCTGCCTGGTGATCAGCCCGTGCGAAATCACGCGCGCGCTGTCGCGCAGGGCCGGCGCGCGTGCACTGGCGGAACAGCCAAACACGCCGCATCTCAATGCCGCGTTGTCGCAAGCGGCTGCATACGCCGCCGGACTGGGCGCGCAGCGCCTGCTGATCCTGCCCAGTGATTTGCCGCGCCTCGACGTGGCAGCACTGGAGGCGCTGGGCGCAGTACCGCTCGCCGGCAAGGGTATGGTCATTGCACCGGACGGGCATTATCAGGGCACCAATGCCTTGCTGGTGGATGCCGCCGTGCGCGAATTTGCGTTTGGCGCGGGCAGCTATGCGAAGCACCTCGCACAGAGTGATGCGCGCGGCGCGCGCGCGGTGGCGTGTGTCCATGCAGCGCTGGCGTTTGACCTCGATACCGTCGATGATTTCGCCGCATGGCGCAACGGCGACGACGCACCGCAGGCATTTCTGGCAACGCTGCCGCGCTCCGGCGTGCGCGGCGCATCGGCAGTGACCTCGCGCACCAAGTAAGCCCAACCGTCGGATGAATATGAACGGCCTGCGCACAGCAATCCTCATTTACAGCGCTACGGTTGCCGCCCTCGCCGGCGCGCAATCTGTGAACTATCCCAACCGGCCCATCCGCATGATTGCACCGTCGTCCGCGGGCGGACCGGTCGATGTGATCGCGCGGGCCATAGGCGCCCCCCTCGGCGACATACTGGGACAGCAGATCGTGATCGACAATCGCGCGGGCGCTGCCGGGCTGATCGGCGCAGACATTGCTGCAAAATCCGCTCCCGATGGCTATACGCTGCTGATGGGGTTTTCAGGTCCTCTGGCTATCGTGCCGCACCTGGTGAAACAGGTGCCCTACGATACCAATAAGGATTTCGCGCCGATCACACTCGCGGCTTCGGCGCCCTATGTACTGCTGGTGCACCCGGGCCTGCCGGTGAAGTCGGTGAAGGAATTGATCGATCTTGCCAAATCGCAGCCCGGCAAGCTCAACTACGCATCCGGCGGCACCGGCGTCGGCATCCATATGGCGGGCGAGTTGTTCAATCTGGCGGCGGGCACCAAGATCACTCACGTGCCGTACAAGGGCGCGGGGCCGGGCATGACCGCGCTGCTTGCCGGTGAAGTCAACATGATGTTCAACGGTTTGTCCGCCGCGCTGCCGCAGGTGAAAGCCGGCCGTTTGCGTGCGCTCGCAGTAGGCGGCGACAAGCGTTCGGCGCTACTGCCGGATGTGCCGACCGTGGCGGAGAGCGGCCTTCAGTTCAACACCTCAGGTTGGTACGGCTTGCTCGGGCCCGCAGGCCTGCCGCGCGCGCTGGTTATCCGCCTGCGCAACGACACGCTGCGGGCACTCGCAGCACCGGAAAGCAGGGAGCGTCTGTCTGCGCTCGCGGTGGAAATCATCGGCTCCACGCCGGAGGAATTCGCTGCGCTGTTGCGACAGGAATATGCGCAATGGGGCCGCGTGGTAAAGGCCGCAGGAATCAAACAGCAATAAGCCGAACGACACTGGACCGCAGTTTTCAGGCCTAGCGAATGCAAACCAGAAATATCAACATTCCCCTGCGCGACGGCATCATGGGCGCGCACCTCGCCATCCCGGACCGTACCCCCGTCGGTGGCATCGTCGCCATCATGGAAATCTGGGGCGTGAACGACACCATGCGCCGGCACGCGCAGGAGTTCGCTGAGGCGGGCTTTGTATGTCTGGTGCCCGATCTGTTCTGGCGGCAGGAACCCGGTGTGGAACTGTCTGACCGCGATCCGGAACACACCAGGAAAGCCTTCGATCTGTACTACGACTTCGATTACGACCTCGGCGTGCGCGACATGGAAGACACGGTAAAATTTCTTGCCGGTCTGCCCGAGTGCAACGGCAAGGCGGGCGCCGCAGGGTATTGCCTTGGGGGCAAGCTATGTTATCTGCTGTGCTGCCGTACCGATATCGAGTGCGCTGTGGCCTACTACGGCACCTATATCGAACACAACATCCGGGAAGTCGACAAGCTGCACCGGCCCTTCATGCTGCATATGGCGATGAAGGACCGCTGGGTGCAGGCCGAGGTGAACGATCTGCTGGAGCGGCGGTTGTCACCCAACCCCCTAGTGTCCATTCACAAATATCCCGAGGCCGACCATGCTTTCGCGCGACACGGCGGCAGGCCCTATCGCAAGAACGATGCGGAGCGCGCGCTGGACCTGACCGTGGCGTTTTTCCGGCAGCATTTGGGCAGTTGAGTTCTGCGCTGCAACGCCGGTACGCAGCGGGGGCCACAAGCCCTGCGCACCGATAGACAGAGTCAGTAGGCAAGGCGGCCGAACAATTCTCCGAATGGCAGCATGACATGCTGCCGGTAGCCGGGCCGGTTCTGCAGCGATTGATACCAGCGCCGGACGTTCGGCACCTCGGGGTGCGGGATGTCGACATTGAAATAACGGTAAAGATGGGCGCCGGCTGCGATGTCCGCCAGCGAGAGCGAGGCGCCTGCCATGAACGGCTGACCTGCGAGGTGTCGATCAAGAAGCTTCATGTGCTGCGTAACACGCGCGACCGCCCGTGCGATGGCGGCCGTATCCCGTTGCGCCTCGGGCGTACGGTAGTAGCCCCAGAAGATGCCATTCAGGAAATCCGGCTGCAATGTGGTTGCGGACCAGTCAACCCAGCGGTCGACCTGCGAACGCTCTTTCGGGTCCTCGCTCCACCAGCTCGTATCGCCGTATGTGCCGGAAGCGCCGTTTGTGCCGTACGTCGCTGCCAGATAGCGCAGGACGGCATGCGATTCCCACACGATGGTGTGGTCGTCGTCAATGACCGGCACGCGTCCATGCGGGTTCATCGCCAGGAACTCCGGTGTGTCGAGGCCGCCGAACGAGCCCCCGAGTTCAATGTGCCTGTGTTCGAGCCCGAGTTCGGCGACGAGCCACATCACTTTCTGCACATTGAACGAGCTTTTGCGGCCGTAGATGGTGAGCATGGGGCCGAGTGGTTCCGGTGTGACTGCGCCTTTGCCGACGCCGTCACGCGATGCGGCTACGCCTTCAGGCCAGGAAACAAGCGCAGGGCGTTATCCCGGTCAATCGCCATGCGCTCGGCGCTATTGAAACCGCCTTTCGCCAGATCATCGCTCACCTTCCGCCCATCCCAGAACGGGTAGTCCGTGCCATACAGCACCTGCGATGTCGGGATAATGGCGAGCAACGCCTTCAGCGCGCCTTCGTGATGCCCCTGCGCGGTGTCGTAGTAAAACTTTTGCAGTTCGTGCATCACGCCCCGCGGCATCGCGGCTTTGAAGTCTTTTTCCACTTCCTCGCGCTGGTAGCGCGACAGCAGGAACGGCGTCACCCCGCCGCTGTGCGAGAAAATCCAGCGGATGTCGGGAAATTTCGCAGCGCCGCCCTGGAACATGAGGCTTACCATGGTGCGCGTGGTGTCCACCGGACCCTCGATCGCATTGATGGAGACGAAAGGCTGAATGCCGCCGCAGCAGGCTGGGGTGGTCGGGTGGGTATAGACCACGGCCTTGCGCCGGTTCAGTTCCTCCAGTATCGGCCACTGACTGGGATCACCGAGGTACTTGCCGTTATAACTGGTCATCAGCGCAATGCCATCCGCTCTCAGCGTATCGTAGGCGTAGGCGATCTCGGCCAGACTATCCTCGACGCTGGCGAACGGCAAGGTCGCGAGCAGGCGGAAGCGCGCCGGGCGGTCCCCGGCCATTTTCGCACCCGCCTCGTTGATGTCGCGCGCCAGCTTGCGGCGGAAGGCCGCGTCGCCGAAGGTGATGCCCGGCGGCGGCGGGCTGATCATGCCGGTGGCAATGCCGCTCTTGTCCATTTCCTCAAGCGACGCCTGCAGCGACCACGTCACCGGCCGGATCTTGTGCACTTTCATCGCCGCAGCGTAGGCATCGGGAACGAAATGATGATGCACATCGATGCGGAAAGGCTGCCCCGGATTTACGCCGGCGGGTGTCTGGCAGCCTGGCAGCAGCGCGCTCGCGCCAAACGCGGTCAGCGCCCCGAGCAGCCGGCGGCGTTGCAATGCGGGTACTGCCGATACGGATGGATCAGTCATGGCGGTTATCTCCCCGGCGTATTCAGATGTCGCTAAAGTCGCAGCAACTTTGCCGCGTTGTTCCAGAGTATCTGCTTTTTCTGCTCGACACCCAGTGATTTGACGCCGTCAAGAAACCGCACCGGTTCCTCGTAGGCGATATCGAAGCAATAGTCGCTGCCCGCCATGATGCGGTCTGCGCCCACGAGCCTGATCAGATCCTCGAGCAGCGTTTCGTCGTAGGTGATGGTGTCGTAGGTGAAGCGCTTCAGATAGGCGCTCGGCGGCTTGCTGATGGTTTTGCATTCGGCACGTATCTCGAACCCGCGGTCGAGGCGGCCGCGCAGTATCGGCAGCACGCCGCCCGCGTGCGGCAGGCTGACTTCGAGCTTGGGAAATGCGTCGAGCACACCGCCGAAGATCAGATGCGATGCCGCAATCGCCGTTTCGAACGGATTGCCGCAGAGGTTGATCAGGTAGTACTGCTTCAGCCGTTCGTTGTTGATCATCATCGGGTGCAAAAAGATCGGCAGCCCGAGCGCTTCGCAACGCTCGTACACGGGGAAGAAACTGCGATCCGACAGTTCGCGGTCGCGCACCGCGGTGGCCATATACACGCCCCTGATGCCGGGCAGCGCAGCGGCGCGATTGAGCTCTTCCAGCGCGAGCGTCGCGTTCTGCATCGGCAGGCAGGCGAAGCCGACGAGGCGATCGGGATGCGCGCGGTGCGCGGCACTCACCGCATCGTTGAATGCGACGCACAGCTGCATGCCGAGATCGTCGTCAGCCCAGTACACCATCGGCTGTGTCAGCGACAGCGCGTGCATGCCGACGCCCTGCTGATCCATGATTTTGAGGCGTTGCTCGAGATCGATGAAGCTGGACGTAATCGGACCGGTGCGCAGCAGCAGGCCCACTTGAATGAAGGTGACGCCATTGTCGTCCACTGTCACCGTGGTGCCGCAGCGCTTGCCGTATTGGGCGATGAGATCGATATAAGGCTGCGGAAAATAATGCGCGTGCGTATCTATAGTCTGAATCGGTGGCGCCACGTTTTCTCCTTCAGCTACAGCATTTTATTGATGTAGTCCCATTCCGCCGGATCGACCGGGGTAATCGACAGTCGGTTGCCGCGTGCGAGCACCCGCATGTTGGCCAGCGCCTTGTGTTCGCGCAATTCATTCAGACTGATGAGCCGTGTTTTTTTGACGAACTTTACATCAACATGCAGCCAGCGCGGATTCTCACGCGTGGATTTGGGATCGAAGTAGTCGCTCTTGCTGTCGAACTGTGTTTCATCGGGATAAGCCAGTTTGCACACTTCAGCGATACCGACGATGCCAGGTTGCTCGCAACTCGAGTGGTAGAACAGCACCTTGTCGCCTCTGGCCATCTGGTCGCGCATGAAATTGCGCGCCTGATAATTGCGCACACCGGTCCAGGGCGCGGTTTTCTCCTTGGCAAGCCGGTCTATGCTGTAAGCATCCGGCTCGGATTTCATCAACCAATAACGCATACGCTACTCCAGGCCGAGTCCACAAAAAAAATGCGGCTAAGCCGCATTAATCTTCTACAAGGTTCCCCCGCCTGTGCCGTCAGGCCCGTTTCTTGAACCAAAGGTTCAAGGGGTCGCCTTCCGGATTCCTTCAGGTTCGTCCGCGTGGGACGCTCACACCGGTATCACTAGGGTCAGCAACCTAATACCACTTATTGGCTCAAAGAAATAAAGACCTTTACGAACACTGCAGGGGAATTTCTGAGCGGTAGAACCGGATTAGTTCAGAACAATTTGCTTTGTTCCGACATCGCCTGATCGATCACCGCTTCCATGCCGGCCATTCTACGCTTGAAGCCGGCCATGTCAAAATCACTGCCGACCTTGGCGCCGAGGAATTCGTGGGTGATATTGAGCGCAGCCATGATGGCGATGCGTTCGAGTCCGACGATTTTGCCCTGATCGCGGATTTCGCTCATGCGGCGATTCAGATAATCGACCGCCTCGAGCAAGCCCGCCTGCTCGTCTTCCTTGCATGCGACGCGAAAGTTGCGGCCCATGATGGTAATTTGCATGCCTTTGGCTTCGCTCACGCTTGCGCTCACGTCACATCGTCGGGAATTTTTTGCAGCAACGCTTCCAGTCGCGCCGCGGCGCCGCCGATCTTGCCCTCGAGTTGGCGATTGGTGTTCAGCGCCGATGCGACGTCCTGACGCAGCCGGTGATTTTCAGCGCGCAGCTGCTGGCATAGGCTGACGAATTGCGCCAACTTGTCTTCCAGCGATTTCAGTTCCGCTTCCATGAAGCGCACTATAGTTGTAAAAAATCCATCAAGTCAACTACTAAGCGCGATTTGTGAATGTGGTTTGGCAATTGCCTGCCACATGGTTTGTGTGTGCTAACATTTGTGTCGTGAGCGCGGCACGCAATCCGTAGGCGGGCATTGCGCACACTTGGTACAGGTGCCGGCGCTCTCACGGAGCGCCGGTTAAACGGGAAACCGGTGCGAGGAAAGTATTTCAAAACAAATACTTATTGCCTCAATGCCGGTGCTGCCCCCGCAACGGTAAGTGAACGCGGCGTTTGTACGCCGTGACGATGCGCCAACCGCCACTGTGAGTCTGCTCATGGGAAGGCGGCGTGTCTGATTCATGAGCCCGTATACCGGCCCGTATCAGGGATGGAAATACCGCGGGGATGCGGTAGACCTGATGCGTGTCAGCGCCAACGGCATGAAGCAGACCTCGTAAATTCCCCCTGGTGTTTCCCGATGTGCTTTCGCGCGCGGCGGGCGCGCACCACTATTGGGGATGTTCATGAAGGGCACGAGCAGATTTACAGCGACCGTCGTGGCAGCGATGGCGGCGGCGCCAACGGCGCGCGCCGCGGAATCGACGACTGCTGTCGGACCACCGGTGATCGTTACCAGCACGCGTTTTGAAGACCAGGCGCAACGCTATCCTGCAGGCGTCAGCGTGATCAGCGCGCAGGATATAGAGCGCAGTCCGGCGTCCACCGTGCCGCAATTGCTGCAATCGCTGGCAGGCATACGCACGCGGGACCTTTCCGGCTCGCCCAATGTACAGGTGGATATGCGCGGCTTCGGCATTTTCGGCGACCAGAATACCCTGGTGCTGCTCGACGGCGTGCGCATCAGCGAATACGAGCAAGTGCCGGTTAACTGGGCGTCAATACCACTGGCGTCCATCGAGCGTATCGAAATCATGCGCGGCGGCGGCGCCGTGCTCTACGGCAGCGGCGCCACCGGCGGCACCATCAATATCATTACCAAAGCGCCCGAGCGCAACGCGCGCTCGGGGTACCTCGGCGCCGGTATGGCGAGTTACGACACGCGTGAACTGCGCGCCGGCGTGAATTTGTCCGGAGCAAACATCGGCCTGCGCTTGCATGGCAGCCATTACGACAGCGACAATTATCGCGATAACAATCGCGTGCGCATCGATAATGCGCAGGCCGATTTGCGCTGGACAGGCGATAACAGTCTGCTGGCGCTTAAATTTGGTGCGGACGACCAGCGTACCGGATTGCCCGGCGCCATCAGCGAAGCGCAGATCATGGTCAACCGCAAACAAGCGGCGACGCCGAACGACTTCGCGGCACAACGCGGCGGCTATTTCAATCTGGCCGGCGAAACGAAACTGGGATCCGGCGATCTTGCAATGAATCTCGGCTATCGCGAGAAAGACACGACCTCATCTTTTTTTGTAGGCACGCCGTTTCGCAACAACATCGATACACAGATGAATGTGTGGACTGTCGCGCCCCGGCTACGGCTCAAGCCGCAATTCGGCGGCTGGGACAACAACCTGATCATCGGTGCAAATTTCGAAGACTGGAAGTTCGACGCCCATGCGCAGCCGTCGGTGGTCGGGCGGCCGCACGCGACACAGCGCAGCGAAGCGCTGTACGCGCAGCACACCATGACGTTCGCCACGCAAACCACGTTGGCGGCGGGCGTGCGTGAGCAGCGCATACGCTATGGCGTCAACGACCTCGCCAACCCTGCCGCAGCCGGCACGCGCAGCCACACGCTCTCAGCGTGGGACATCGCGATACGGCAACTCCTGACGCAAGGGGCAAACGCCTATGCCAAGGCGGGCCGCAGCTTTCGCGCGCCCAATGTCAACGACAATTACAACCTTTTTGCGGCAACCGTTAATCTGCTGGAGCCGCAAACTGCGCACGACGCCGAAATCGGGGTCGAGGGGAACCGCGGCGCCTGGCGTTATCGTGCGGCAGCCTATCGCATCGATTTGCGCAACGAAATATTTTTTGATCCCCTGACTTTCAGCAACCGCAACCTGCAGCCCACACGGCGTCAGGGACTGGAACTGGAAGCGCGCTGGCAGATGAATCCGGCGCTGGACATGCACGCCAACTACACCTATGTGGATGCGAGGTTCCGCGAAGGGCAGTTCGGCGGCGTGTCCATAGCCGGCAACCGCGTGCCGCTGGTGCCGCGTCATGCGGCCAATGCGGGATTGGGATGGGCATTCACGGAAAAGGCGCGCGCTGACTTCGAACTGCGCTATGTAGGCACCAGTCCGTTCGATGGCGATGAGACCAATACCTTTGGACGCCGCATGCCTGCGTACACGGTGGCGGATCTGAAGTTGAATCTGCGCAGCGGCGGGTGGTTGTTGAATGCCGGCGTGCGCAATCTGTTCAACGAGAAATATTTCAGTTACGGGGTATATACCGGTTTCCCCAGCTATGCGGCGCTTCCCGCAGCGGAGCGCGCGTGGTTCGTCTCGGCACAGTACCGTTTCCCCTAGAGGAAATTGTCGTAAGTTCTTGAATTAACATCGGAAATTTGATATGTTTCGACGGTGAAAGCCGCACCCCGAAGCATATCCAGTTCCGAGTTGTATCTGCGCCTGTTGCGCCATGTTGCGCCCTACCGTCACGTGTTTGTGGTGGCGCTCGCGGGTGCGGTTCTGGTTGCGCTGACCGAAGCGGCATTGCCGGCGATCATTAAACCGCTGTTCGACGGTGTGTTTGTCGAACGCGATGCGGCGGCGATACGCTGGATGCCGCTGATCATCATCGCCTTGTTCCTGTTGCGCGGGCTCGCTGAATATGCAGCAACCTATTGCATGGCGTGGGTCGGCAACCGGCTGGTGATGGATTTGCGCACGCAGATGTTCGCACGCCTGCTGGAGCTGCCCACACCCTATTACGATGATCAGGCGTCCGGCAATCTGATTTCCAAACTGACTTTCGATGTGACTCAGGTGACGTCCGCGGCAACCAGCGTGCTGGCGGCGATATTCAAGGACGGCGTAGCGATTGTCGGCCTGATAGGCTGGATGTTCTGGCTTAACTGGCGGCTTACGCTGCTGTCGCTGTTGATGACGCCGCTGATTGTCCTGATCGTGCGCGTGGTCAGCATCCGGCTGCGCAACTCCAGCCGCGATGTACAAAACTCGATGGGTGAGGTGACGCAGGTGATACAGGAAGCCATCGAGGGCCACAAGATCGTCAAGCTGTATGGCGGCCAGGCCTACGAAGCCGGACGCTTCGAGCAGCAGGCCAATCGCGTGCGGCGCTTTCTTATGAAGCAAGCCGCTGCCGCTGCCGCCAGCGTCCCCTTCGTGCAACTGGTTGCCGCAAGTGCGCTGGCGGCGATGATATTTTTTGCCACGCGCGATGCTTCGATCACGGTCGGCGGCTTTGTGTCTTTTCTCACCGCGATGCTGATGCTGACCGCACCACTAAAGCGCGTGACCAGCGTGAATGAGCCGCTGCAACGCGGACTGGCTGCCGCGGAGAGCGTTTTTGCGTTGCTCGACCAGGCCGGTGAAAGCAACCGGGGCACGCTGCGCATGGCGCGCGCGCGCGGCGACATACGCCTCGAAAACGTCAGTCTGTCATATGAGGGCGCCGAGCGGCCGGCCCTGGACGGCATCGACCTTCATATCGCCCCCGGCGAGACGGTGGCGCTGGTGGGCGCGTCCGGCGCTGGCAAATCCACCATTGCCAACCTGGTGCCGGGGTTTTACCGGCCGACGGCGGGGCGCATAACCCTGGATGGCCACGACCTGGCGGAAATTGAACTGGCAAGCCTGCGCGCCAACATCGCCCTGGTGAGTCAGGACGTGGTGCTGTTCAATGACACGGTGGCGGCCAATATTGCCTACGGTGGCATGAAGGATGCCAGCGAAGCCCAGATAGCAGCTGCGGCCGACGCTGCCCACGCCACCGAGTTCATCCGCCAGATGCCGCAGGGTTTCGCCACCCTCGTCGGTGAAAACGGCGTCAAACTTTCCGGCGGACAGCGCCAGCGCCTCGCCATCGCGCGTGCCTTGCTGAAAAACGCGCCGGTGCTGGTGCTCGACGAGGCGACCTCCGCGCTTGACTCCGAATCCGAACGCCATGTGCAGGCTGCCCTCGAAGCGCTGATGAAAGGACGCACTACGCTGGTGATCGCGCACCGCCTGTCGACAGTGGAAAATGCGGATCGTATCGTGGTGCTCGAACAGGGCCGCATCGTCGAAACGGGTACCCATCGCGAGCTGCTGGCCGCGGCAGGGACCTACGCGAAGTTGTACCGAATCCAGTTCTTCGGTCAGGCGCCAGATGCTGCTGCGTGAGCTGGGCAAGGCATGGCGCTTGTTGTTGGGAATGCCCAAGACACTGGTCTTCAATTTTCACTATTTTCCACTGACCCAGGCCTGGCGGCTGCCGGTGCTGGTATCGCATCACGTGAAACTGGTGCTGTTGGGCGGCAGCGTGGAACTCGCCAGCCACGCATTCGGCAGCGTGCGCCTGGGCAGCGCGGATGTGGATGTTTTCCCCGATGGCGGCCGGCCGGGTGTGTGGCGCGTCGAAGGCCGGGTACGGCTGGGCGCCGACGTGCGCATGGGTCCGGGAATCAGCGTCGTGTGCAGCGGCGAACTCGACATCGGTGATCACGTATACATCAATGCACGCGTTTCGTTTTATTGCGCCAAACAGGTCGTCATCGGCCGCGACACGCTAATCTCGTGGGATGCGGCCATCGTCGATAACGATTATCACGAATTGCACGACGCGGAAGGCAACTGGATCAACCCGCCTGCCGCAATCCATATCGGCGAACGCGCGTGGGTGGGGTTCGGCGCCACGATCCTGAAAGATACGCGGCTTGCTGCGGGAACTGTGATCGGAGCGTGCGCAGTGGTGCGCGGCGAATTCCCTCATTCGGACTGTGTGTTGGCGGGAAACCCGGCGCGCCTGGTGCGCCGTGGCGTAAGCCGCAGCGCAGCGGTCTGAATACAGCCTGCGAGTTGCTAAAATAATTCAGTATAATCAAATACCTGCGAAGCAGACCTCGTTTCGCCTATGCGTCATACGCACCCCCATGCCGATTAGCCACACCCTGATTATTCCGGTTTTTCGCAACGAAGCGTTTCTGCCCGAGGTGTTGCACGCGGTACGGGACATCGCTGGTGAGACGGCCGGCGAACTGGAAGTCATCTTCGTCGTCGACGGCAGCCCGGACCGGTCCGAGGCATGGCTGCGTGCGCATCTGCCCACCTTCACCGTATCAAGTCAGCTAATCGCGTTGTCGCGCAATTTTGGTTCGTTCACCGCGGTACGCACGGGCATGGTTGCGGCGCGCGGCGACTTCATCGCGGTAATGGCGGCCGACCTGCAGGAGCCGCCAGGGTTGATGATCGATTTTTTCAAAAGTCTCGCCCAGGGTAACGATGTCGTGATCGGCACGCGCACAGCGCGCGACGACCCGCTTGCGGGACAGTTTTCAGCGCGCCTGTTCTGGCGACTCTATCGCTTTCTGGTGCAGCCTGAAATTCCGGTATCCGGCGTCGATGTGTTCGCAGTGTCGCGGCGCGCGCGCGACGCGCTGCTGCAATTGGATGAAGCGCATAGTTCACTGATTGCGCAGTTGTTCTGGATAGGTTTTCCGCGCGCTGAAGTGCCTTACCAACGGCGCGCACGAAAATATGGCAGCAGCGGATGGACCTGGCGCAGCAAAGCAAAATACCTGCTCGACAGCATTTTTTCCTTTACCGCCATCCCGATTACCTTGCTGATGCTGATCGGTTGCGCCGGCACCTTGGGGTTTATGCTGCTGGGTATCGCGCTGATGGCCGCACGTCTGCTGAATCTGGTGGCTGTGCCGGGTTATACGGCGATCATGGTGACGCTGCTGTTTTCGGCGTCGTTGATTCTGCTCGGCTTGGGCATCGTCGGCAGTTATGTATGGCGCGCTTATGAGAACACCAAACGTCGGCCCTTGGGACTGGTACGCGAACGAACGCTGTATGAAGGGTCCGCGGAGCCTGATCATGGATGACACGCTGCCGTCCGGCGCAAAACAGCGCGCACGACGCAACGGCATACATCTCGTGCGTTTCGTCGGCGCCGGCGTGCTGAATACGCTGATTTCCATTGCGTGCTATCAGGTGCTATTGCTGATCATCGGACACCTGCCGGCTTACGTGCTTTCATTTGCGGTGGGTGCGGTCATTGCCTACTTCCTGTATGCACGGCATGTATTCGTGTCGCAAGTGTCCGGGCGGAGCTTCGTCCGCTTTGTGGCGTTTTATGTCGCGGCCGGCATCATCGGCAGCTTGATCAATGCGGGTCTTATCGATTATCTGGGATGGCACGCACGCCTGGCGATTTTTGCTACGGTGCTGGTGATGCTGCCGGTCAATTATCTGGGCTCGCGCTGGTGCCTGCGCGGGGTTGCAACGCCCGACCGGGACCTGACGTGATGCTGACCCGGTATCTGGACTTCCCGGTCAGGGGGGATGAGCTGGGATGGCTGGTGGCGATCGAGGGACATAAGGATATTCCGTTCGCGGTCCAACGCGTCTACTACATTTTTGGCACTCGCGCCGGCGTGCGCCGTGGCAACCATGCCCATCACCACTTGCAGCAACTGATGGTATGCATCGCCGGAAGCTGCAAGGTGTTGCTCGACGACGGAAGCCGACGGGAGGAAGTGCTCCTCGACTCCAATGCACGGGGCTTATTCATCGACCCCATGATCTGGCACGAAATGTTCGAATTTTCCAGCGATTGTGTGCTGCTGGTGCTCGCAGACGGCTGGTATGACGTTGCGGATTACATCCGCGATTACAGCGCATTCAAAGCACTGTGCGGGAATGCGCCGTGACTGCCGCAGATGCCGTGACAGCTGCACATGCGACGCCCGCCATACGGAAAGCGCAGCGCATCATCGGAAATCATCTGATATTGCGGAATGCCGCCGTCAGCGATGCCGCATTCATCACCGGTCTACGCACCGATCCTCAAAAACGACGCTTCATTTCGCACACCAGCGCGGAGCTCGCGCAGCAGATCGCGTGGCTGGAACAATACGCCGTATGCTCGGACCAGGCCTATTTTGTAGCCGAGGACCGGGCGGGCGACCCGTTGGGCACCCTGCGCATCTACGATCCTGCCGGTGACAGTTTCTGCTTTGGCAGCTGGATCATGCGCGATGGTCTCCCTGCCACGCATGCTGTCGAGTCGATACTGATGGTCTATCGCTACGCCCTGGAGGAATTGGGATTCAATCGATCTTATTTCGCGGTAAGAAAGGCCAATCGCTCGGTGTGGCGATTCATGGAACAGTTCGGCGGTTCACGCACCGGCGAAACCGATATCGATTTTCTTTACGAAACGCAGCGCGCGCCAGTGCTGCAGTCGTTCCGGCGTTATGCCCGTTTGCTGCCCAAGCCCATACGCGTGATTCATGATTCCGTTTCTTGACCTGCTTGCGGTCAACGCGCGCGATCGCGACGCCCTGATCGCGGCCTTTACGCGCGTACTCGACAGTGGCTGGTACGTGATGGGACAGGAATTGCAAGCTTTCGAGCGGGAATATGCCGCGTACTGTGGAACCCGGCATTGTGTGGGTGTGGGCAACGGCCTGGAAGCGCTGTCGCTGACGTTGCGCAGCTGGCTGGAACTGGGCGTGATCGCGCCGGGAGATGAAGTAATCGTGCCGGCAAATACCTACATTGCAACCATACTGGCCATCACGGAAAACGGATTGACGCCGCTATTGGTCGAACCCGATGCAGCAACCTGCAACCTGGATGCGGGCCTTATAGAGCAACATGTCGGTCCGCGCACCCGCGCCCTGATGCCGGTGCACCTCTATGGACAAACAGCGGATATGACAGCCATCAACGCTGTGGCGCGCAAATACGGACTCAAAGTGCTCGAAGACTGCGCCCAGGCGCACGGCGCGCGCCATGCGGGTACTCGCGCGGGCGCGCTGGGCGACGCCGCAGGTCACAGTTTTTTCCCGAGCAAGAATCTCGGAGCGCTGGGCGATGGCGGCGCTGTGACCACCAATGACGATGCACTTGCAGACACCCTGCGTGCCCTGCGCAACTACGGCTCCCACCGCAAATATGAAAACCTCTATAAAGGCACCAACAGCCGTCTCGACGAGCTGCAGGCCGCACTGCTGTGCGTAAGGCTCGAGCGCCTGGATGCCGACAATCAGCGCCGTCGCGACATCGCCGGCCGCTATTTAAAGGAAATCCGGCATCCCGCCATTTCGCTGCCTGTAGTGGAAACAGACAATGAAGCGGTGTGGCATGTTTTCGTCATCCGCACCCCCGCGCGCGATGCCTTGCAGCGCTATTTAACCTCCGCTGGGATAGGGACGCTGATTCACTATCCGCTGCCGCCGCATCAGCAACCGGCGTACCGCGAATGGAACGAACGTTCCTATCCAATCACCGAAGACATCCACCGCGAGGTGCTGAGCCTGCCCATCAGCCCGGTGATGAGCGATCAGCAGGTGGGGGCAGTGATAGCCGCATGCAACGCGTGGCCCGGCACTTAGGGGTCCGCGTCCGCCATGCTGTTTAATTCGCTGCCGTTCATATTCCTGTTTCTGCCCGTTGTCCTGGCGGGGTTTTTCGTGCTGGGCCGGCACAGCACCGCGGCGGCGGCGGCCTGGCTCATGCTGGCCTCCCTGTTTTTCTACGGCTGGTGGAATCCCGTCTATGTCGGCTTGCTGGTGCTGTCCATGGTATTCAATTACAGAATGGGCTTGGCGATCACGCGCGCGCTGGCGCGTTCCCGCGCCCGTGGCTTGCTCATCATCGCACTGACTGCTGATCTGGGATTGCTGGCGTATTACAAATACGCGAACTTCTTTCTCGACAACCTGAATGCCGTCCTGCACACGCAGGCCAGCCTGGGCGAAATCATCCTGCCGCTGGGCATATCGTTTTTTACTTTCACCCAGATCGCTTTTCTGGTGGATGCGTACCAGGGCAAGGTGCGCGAGTACAGCTTCGTTCACTACGCCCTGTTTGTTACGTATTTTCCGCATCTGATCGCAGGACCCATACTCCACCACGCGGAGATGATGCCGCAGTTCGCGCGGCGCGAAATTTATAGTCCCGATAGTGACAAGATCGCGGCCGGACTGACGATATTCGTTATCGGATTATTCAAGAAAGTGATGCTCGCCGACGGCATTGCGCCTTACGTGGCGCCGCTCTACGGGTTGCCGGGCGCGGGCATTGCACCCACCTTGCTGGAGGCATGGTGCGGCGTGCTCGCGTACTCGCTGCAGCTGTATTTCGATTTTTCCGGCTACTCGGATATGGCGATCGGACTGTCCCTTATGTTCGGCGTCAAACTGCCGGTCAATTTCCACTCGCCCTACAAGGCGGTCAACATCGCCGATTTGTGGAACCGCTGGCACATGACCTTGTCGCGCTTTCTGCGCGACTATGTGTTTGTGCCACTGGGTGGGCAGCGCAAGAGCGCGTCGCGGCGCTATTCCAGCATGCTGATCACCATGTTCCTGTGCGGCCTGTGGCACGGCGCAGGCTGGACCTACATCGTATTCGGCATCCTGCACGGGATTTATTTATGCTTGAACCAGTGGTGGCGCATGCTGCGCAAGCGTCTGGGACAGGATCGCAAACGCCCGACACGCCTGGGCACAGTGATTGCGATAGGCGTGACCTTCGTTGCGTGGCTGGTGGGCCTGGCGTTCTTCCGCGCTGACAGTGTGCCGCATGCATTGCAACTTATCGCCGGTATGTTCGGATTTCACGGCATGGCGCTGCCGGACCATTGGCTGCCAAAGTGGGGCGCTCTCGGCACGTGGCTGGTCGCAAACGGGGTGGCGTTCACCGATTCGCGCGGGCTGGTCACTGCAGGACTTGTTAACTGGATCGTGATTCTGCTTGCGATCACCTGGTTTGCGCCCAATACGCAACAGATCATGCAACGCGCGAAACCGGCACTTGCCATTCCGCGCGACGGCGGCTATCGCGGCCGGCTGCAATGGCAGCCCTGGACGTGGAGCGCGGCACCCCTCGCGCTGCTCGCGATCATCATCGTCACCCAACTGCAGAAGCAATCCGAGTTTCTCTACTTCCAGTTCTGATACGTGGTCGCCAGCAAATCCTATCTGTTTGTTTTTATTGTTATTTTTGCAATTCTGTTGGGGCTTATACTCACCCTCAACCTGCTGCTTGGTGAGCGCGGGCTGGGCAGTGTCGAAGCAGTGCGGCAGGCGAGTGCGTGGCAGCAGGCCACGCAGGGCGTAACTTTTGCGCCGCCGCTATCACAGACCCGCGCATTCAAGGCGCACCGCCTTGCCGATCGCGTCGCGGATATCAACACGGTTATCCTGGGCGCTTCATCGCTGATGGGCGTGACCCAGGCGATGTTTCCGGCGCCCATGCGGATCTATAACTTTTCGCTGACCGCAAATCCAACCTCGGCGATCACCGCGGAAGCCGAGTACATCGAGCGCCGGCACGCCGATCGCGTGCGCACGTTGGTGATCGGACTGGATTGGGCGATCTCCATGATCTACCGCAAGGAACCCGTTGCCGACATGGATCTCGCGCCGGCCGCCACGCTCGCCGGATATGGCGCAGGTTCGATCCCGCTCTATCGCAAACTGACCGACGCGCTCGCCCTGCCCAAAGTCATCAATTTGCTGAAAGTGCTGCGCGCGGTGGCAGGCGCGGAGCATCCGCTCGCGAGCTTTCGCCGGACGTTCTTCGACATTGCAGGAGCGGAGTACCGCTGCGCTGACGGTCAGCTGGCGCGAGACTTTGATGTGCAAAACCGGGGCATCTGCCTCGGTTTTCGCTATGACGGGAGCTGGACGTTTGCCGGCGATGTGCATCTGAGCCGGGCCCGCGCAGACGTGCTGGCGCGGGCGGCAGCGGTGCCGAGTTCGAAATTCTTCAAATATTTGTGTGAAACGCAGGGGGCCCCGAATCCGGAGTATTTGCTGCGCCTGGGCAGCCTGGCGCGGCGCTTTGTCCGCGGCGGCGGACACGTGGTCTTCATATTGCCGCCGCTAATCCCGGGGATGGAGCAGGAAATGTCGAAAGTCAGCGTGGCGAATGGTTGCCTCACGCGCACCAAAACCGCATTGGACGCCTGGGCCCGCACGTATGGCGTCACCCTCATCGATGCCGCTGCTTCGGAAAACTTCGGCTGCAAGCCCGAAGAATTCCTTGATGAAAACCACGCCTGGCCGGCATGTCACGCGCGGGTCATGAACCGCTACTGGGCGGACCATGCGCGAGGCGCTGCGTCTGCCGGACTATACCGGCCTTCCCCGTGATGTGACGGATGATAAACTGCGCTGACCGCGTCGGCGGCTACGCGAAATTGCGGCACACATGCTGTTCAATTCCTTCACTTTTATTTTCATTTTTCTGCCAGTTACTTTTGCGCTTTTTTTTCTGATCGCGCGCAGAAGCCCGATGCTGGCGGCCGGCTGGCTTGCCGCGGCATCGCTGTTTTTTTACGGGTGGTGGAACCCGGCGTACGTGGCGCTGCTGCTGCTGTCCATCGTCTTCAACTACGCGGCCGGCGCCGCGCTGTGCCGTACAGCGGCACGCGATGCACGAAGGAAAAAGGCGCTGGTAATCGGTGCGGTTGCGGCAAATCTGCTGCTGCTGGGGTACTACAAGTACAGTAATTTTTTTCTGGACAACGTGGCAGGATGGATGGGCCTTGCCCTGTCGCCGGCGGAAATCATCCTGCCGCTGGGCATTTCGTTTTTCACCTTTACCCAGATTGCGTTTCTGATCGACACCTATCAGGGCAAGGTGCGGGAATATAACTTTGTACACTACTGCCTGTTCGTGACCTATTTTCCACATCTCATTGCCGGCCCGATATTGCACCATGCCGAAATGATGCCGCAGTTCGCGCGCGCGTCCACCTATCACATGCGCGCAGAAAATATCGCGGTGGGGTTGACCATTTTCTTCATCGGTCTTTTCAAGAAAGTGATCCTTGCCGACGGCATTGCGCCTTACGTGGCGCCGCTGTACGCGCTGCCCGGAACGGGCGCGTCTCCCGGCTTTCTCGAGGCATGGTGCGCGGTGCTGGCTTACTCCCTGCAGCTTTACTTCGATTTTTCGGGTTACTCCGATATGGCAATTGGCCTGTCGCGCATGTTCGGCGTGCAACTGCCGCTCAATTTCCATTCGCCCTACAAGGCCGTGAATATCATCGAGTTCTGGCGGCGCTGGCATATCACGCTGTCGCGTTTTCTGCGCGATTATCTTTATGTGCCGCTGGGCGGCAATCGCAAAGGCCTGGCGCGGCGCTGCATAAATGTGCTGATCACCATGCTGCTCGGTGGCCTGTGGCATGGCGCGAGCTGGACCTTTGTCATCTGGGGCTTACTGCACGGCGTCTACCTGTGCGTGAATTACGGATGGATCGCATTGCGCGGCGCGCTGGGGCACGATCGCAAACGGCAAACCCGGCTCGGCATGGCTGCTGCCGTTGCTTTGACCTTCGCCGCGTGGCTGGTGGGGCTGGCGTTCTTCCGCGCGGACAGCGTGCCGCATGCATTGCAGATCATCGGCGGCATGGCTGGTCAGCATGGATTTGCGCTGCCGGATCAGTGGCTCGCGAAATGGGGCTCTGCCGGACAATGGCTGGCGTCAAACGGCGTGTCGTTCAGCGACTCGCGCGGATTGATTACCGGCGGACTGGTCAACTGGATCGTCATTTTGCTGATCGTCGTGTGGTGTGCGCCCAACACGCAGCAAATCATGGCGCGGTTCGGACCGGCCTTGCTGTTGCCGCGTGACATGATGCCGGCGCGGCGTCTCCAATGGCGTCCTACCATGGTTTTTGGCGTGTTGGCGGCGGCGGTGGCGTTTGCATCGATTGTGAACCTGCATCGCCAGTCCGAGTTTCTGTACTTTCAGTTTTGATGACACGGGTGATATCGCAACGGGAGGGCGGCCCCGCACCGCGCGCGCCGGCCTCGATGCGTCGCTACCTGGCAGTGCTTATGGTGACGCTGGGCGTGATGATGGGCGTGGTGCTTGCACTCAATCTCGTGCTGGGCGATCGGGGCCTCGGTAACGCGCAGTCCACACGCGCGGCTTCGCTGTGGCAACAGACGACGCGCGGTGTCACCTATGCCCCACCGACGGGCGGCACGGGCCCGTTCAAGGTGTTGCGGCTGGCTGACCGGCTGCCGGAGATCAACACGGTAGTGCTCGGCTCGTCAACACTGATGGGTGTCACACAAAATCTGTTTCCAGCGGAGTGGCGTATTTACAATATGACAGTGACCGGAAATTCCACGTCAGCCATCGCGGGTGAAGCGCGCTACATCGAGCAGCATTTTGCAGACCGCGTGCGCCACATGATGGTTGGACTGGATTGGGCGGTAGGCACGATCTATCTTCCCGGCGGCGTGACGGACAGCGACCTTTCTGCGTCCTCGGTGGAGAGCGCCTACAGGAAAAACGTCATACCGTTCCACAAGCGGATCGAGGATGCGCTGTCCTGGCCGCGCGTGGCGACCTTGGGCACCTTGGTGGCGGCAGCGCTGAAAAGCGCTGAACCCATAAGCAATTTGCGCCGTGCGTTTTTTGACATTGGTGGCACAGCGTATCGGTGCGCAGACGGTGCGCTGGCACGCGACTTCGACGTGATTAACCGCGGCCTGTGCCGCGGCTATCGCTACGATGGCAGCTGGACCTTCGCCAACGATAGCCGTCTCACGCCTGCGCAGGCGGCGATGCTAGCGGCAGCTGCCGCCGCACCGAGCTCCAGATACACACGGCATTTGTGCGCGACACAGGGTGAACCCAATGCCGAATACCTGCGGCATCTGGGAGAGACCGCGCGGCGCTACGCTGCAAAGGGCGGTCGCATGATTTTTGTGCTGCCTGCTTTGGCGCCCGGGATGGAAAAGACACTGCTTAGTACGCCGCAGTGGAAAGCCTGCCTCGGACGAACCAAATCCACTCTCGACGCATGGGCGCGGCGCCATCAGGTGAGCATCATCGATGCCGGCGCATCAGAGCGCTATGGCTGCCAACCAGCCGAGTTCGTCGATGAGCATCATGCGTATCCCGAGTGCAATCAGCGCATGCTGCAGCGGTTTTTCAGGGATCTGGATGCAAACCATGCGGGCGACGGTTTGTATCGGCCGGCAGCCCCATGACGACCGCACCGCTGCCGGTCCACCCGGGGGTCAGCCGGCAGGCGTGGCTGCTGTATGCGGGAGCGCTGGCAAGCTCGCTGCCGACGCTATGGTTTTTTTTGGTGGGCGAAGAAGGCATACTCCTCAATTCGTCCCTCGAAATGGCGCAGCGGGGTGACTGGCTGCGGCTGTGGCTGTACGGCATCGACGGCGTGCACGGCGTGTTCGCCAACTGGCTGATTATTCTGATTTCAAACGTTGCGGGCTGGCAGCACGCGCCGGGCGTTGCGCGTTCGATCATGATCGGATCAACCGCAATCGGCGGGTTGATGCTCGCCTATCTTGTGCATCACCTCTACAAGAACGCTGCTTTGGCCGCGCTCGCGGCCGCAATAGCGGTATCTTTTGGAGACCTGCTATTTTATCGGGGCTGGCTCGGTTATCGCGATCCCCTGTTGGGGATGCTGGTGTTTGGCGCAATCGCCGCCCTATGGCTGGCGGCGGAAACGCGCCGCGCGCGGTGGTTGCTGGCAACGCTGTTGTTCACGGCCATGGCGTTTCTGACCAAGGGCATCATCGCATACGCGTTTGTCGGTGCCGCGGCAGTGGTTTTCCTGTGGCGCAGGGATACGCGGGCATTCCTGTGGCAGCCCCTGTCCCTGGCGATTGCCGCAGCAGCCTTGTGTGTGCCTTTTGCCTGGGCGTATCTGGTCGGCGGGGATCAGGCGCATAACAGTCGCCTGACCGCGGAAATCGCGGATAAGCTGCTGCCGCTGGGCGCACTGCCGTACTTGGGCAAGTTGTCGAGCTATCCGCTGGAAACGCTGCTGCGACTTGCACCGGTATCGTTGCTGGTGCCGTGGTGGATGTGGCGGATGAAGGGACGGCCCACTTTCGCCGCTCTGCTCAAAGATCAGCCGCTGCGCACGGCCCTGATTATTTTCGGCCTTGCTTTTGCGCCGTTCTGGCTGGCGCCGCAAAGTCATTTTCGTTATCTGCTGCCGGTGCTGCCGCTGCTCGCGCTGGTGCTGGCAGTCATCCTGTGCAGGCTCGGCGATTCGTTCGTGACGGCAACCCTGCGCTGGCTGTGGGCTGCCGTGGCGCTTAAGATGGTACTGGCGGTAGTGGTGTTCCCGCTGTACCAGCACCAGGTGCGCGGCGAGAACTACGCGGTTGCGGCGCGCAAGGTGCTGCAGCACACCGCGGGTTTCCCGTTGTATGCCCATGACGTCAGTGCCGCGGGGTTATCGGTGACGGCCTACATGAACATTCAGCGCCTGCCACAGCGCGCATTGACCTTTGCACCCGCGCAATGGGACAACGGGTTTGCGATATCCAACATTGCGGACGCAGCCTTGGGCAAGACTGCGGCAGAATACCCGCTGGGCGGTAATACGCTGTATCTGCTATGCCGCGGCACGGCCTGCGCGGTCCCCCCGCCACGTCAGGATTAAGGGGACCACGTGCTGCATGCCCGGGGCAGCAGTGATCGCTTCCGTCGCTTGGTTACCGCAACATCAGGAACGGCGCAGATAGGCCAGCATATCGTGACCGCGCGCGGCAAGCCGTGCCGGCAGGTTTAGCAATTCAGCGGCAATTTTGCCCGCCGCATACAAAGCCGGCGCAACGTCACCCCTCTCGTGGAATTTCACGCGCGCCGTTTCCAGGCGTTCGACGCTGAATCCGGCATTGCGCGCGAGCACGGCCATCGATTGCGGGTTGAAAAAACTGATATGTCCGCCATCTTTCTCGATGTGAAAATAGTCCCAGCGCGCACCCATGACGTCTACCGTCCAGCTCGCCGCATTGCCAGTGCTTATGGCTAACAGGCCGCCGGGCTTCAGTATGCGCCGGCATTCGCGCAGCAAGGGCAGCGGTTCGCGCAGGTGTTCCACCACTTCGAACAATGTGGCCGCTTCAAATGTCGCGTCAGCATAGCGTTGCTCTTCAAGCAGGCCTGAGCGGACGTTGAGGCCGGATTCACGCGCTGCCGCAGCGATATCCGGCGCGGGTTCCACACCTTCGGCGGCAAACCCTGCGCGTGCTGCAAAATCCACGAATTGTCCGCGCGAGCAGCCAATATCGACCAGGCGTATTTCCGCAGGCAATTTTCCGAGCAGGTGCGCCAGCGTACGCAAGCGGCGCCGCGCAACGTTGTGGCGTCGCTCCAGGGCGTGCTGAGCGGGTTGGTTAAATCCCGGCGCATTGAATGCGGCCATGGTTTCCCAGTAACGCGATTCGTCGACCGCGCTCAGGAGTTGTCCACAGTTGATGCAACGCCGCAGCGCGCCTTCGGGCAAAACCAGCGGTGTCGTCACCAGCGCCATGTCGCATCCAACCGGACACGAAGCGACGTAGGGGGTCATGGTCGGGCAGCCTGAGTATGTCGTCATGAACACTGTTATCCGATCTGGGCAACCTGGCGCAAGGCCCCGATCATCCGATGCGCCGGGAGCGCGATCAGGCAGTCGCTGAAGCTCGTGAGCCGTCGATCGCACCCCTCGTTGTTGCAGGGTACGCATGGAATGTTTCCCTGCACTATACCTACGCGTCCGACGACTTGATCGCCCAGTCGCCGCCATGGCGCATGGCCCGCATCCGACCCTTTGGGCCACGGGCCCCATTTCAGCGGATCGGTAGGGCCGAAAAAGGCAACGGTCGGAACGCCGAGCGCCGCCGCCATATGGGTGAGTGCAGTGTCCGGCCCGACATACGCGCTGGACTGCGCGATTACGCATGCGGACTCACCCAAGGTCAGTTGACCCGCCAGATTCAGCGGCTCATTCATGCCGCCGGCCAGCCGGCTTACGTACGCGAGTTCGTCGCTGTCACCACTGCCGGTCAGCACGATGCGCAGTCCCTGCGCGGTGATCCACTGCGCAAGGTCGAGCCATCCCGCATCACTCCACATCTTGTAATTGAACTTGGGATAAAGATGCAGCACGACATAGCGCCCGCCGCGCAGCGGCGCCAACATCTGCCCGACGCGCTGTTCACTGTCGCGGCCCCAACCCACGGTCACTTCGGCACTGCCAGGAACGCCCAGCGGTTCAAGGATCGACAAATGCGTCAGTATGGTGTGTTTTTCCGCAAGGTCGTACGGCACCCACTGATGCAGCAGTCGCCGCTTCCAGCGCTCCTTTTGTGTCGGCAACAATAATCCCACGCGCCGACGTCCCGCGAACCAGGCATACAGTGTCGGTCGATCGCCCGCGACCAGGGATATCGCCAGATCGTAGCGACGAAATAATTTAGTAATAAAAACAATATGTTGCAGTATGCCAGGGCGTTCGGGAATGGCGCGTACATGGTCGACGTCGGCGTTGCCGGTCAACGCATCCGCCGTGCTGCTGAACACCAGCGCGTCCAGGACCGCATTGGGCCACGCCCGCTTCAGCGAGCGAAATACAGGCGTTGCCATCAACACGTCACCAATGCGCCGGGTGACGATGACGAGCACGCGGCGCGGCGGCGGCGTCATGCGTAGCGGCTGATGCCCACGCGCGCGTCTATGCGCCTGGACGCGATGATTTCATCAAGCAGCTTCTGGTTTTCGCTCAGCCGGCTGCGGTCGTTTTCACGATGCCACAGGTGAAATACCGGCGTGGCAAAGCGCGCGCTTTTGTGGTGCACGCCGGCATGGATAAGCCGAATCGCAAGATCGCTGTCCTCAAGCCCCCAGCCGCTATAAGACTCGTCAAAACCGTTTATGCGCAACAAGTCGGCGCGCCACAGTGAAAGATTACAGGTCTTCACGCCCTCCCATTGCTGCGGCGAACGTTTGCGAAATGCAGCATCGGGCAGTATCAACAGGGGCAGCAAACGATTGACGTCCCGTGCTGCCCAAGCACGCAGCCAGCGCACCGCGCGCCATTGATGAATCGGCGAATGTGCGGCAAGGACCTGCTGCGTGAACGACTCCGACAGCAGCACGCGGTTCCCGGAAAGAAAATACCCGGGCTCAGCCAGCGCGCGGTGTTGCTGCACGAAGTTTCGCGCCGGCACGCAGTCGCCATCCACGAAAATAATGTAATCGGCCTTGGTGCGGGCCGCGGCGCGATTGCGCGCCGCACCGGGCCTGAAACCTATGTCTTCCTGCCAAACATGGTGCAGCGGAAATGGCGCACGCGCGGCATGGCTTTCGACCAGCAATCGGGTGTCATCGCCGGACCCGTCATCGGCAACGAGCAGTTCGAAATCCCGGTCTGTCTGATCGAAGTAGCCGGCGAGCACTGCTGCGAGCGCTTGCGGTCTGTTGTAGGTGGTGACTATGACCGCGGTCGTCACCGGGGCCGGTCTCCCAGCATCATCAGCTTGAGGTAGCGATAGTAGGTGCCTTCGGCGTTGGACACCGACAGCATGAAGCCCTCGCGACCGTCCAGAAAGCCGGCCTGTAAAAAATAGGTTCTTACAAACGCCCACCAGCCGTGAAATATGGCCTGAAAAAGGGATGTGCGCTTGCCCCGCTCATAATTGAATTTTGCGCCTGCCGAGGAATAGCCGTTCATTTTGACGATGACGTGCTCCAGCGTCGGCATCGGCTCATGCCGCAGCGGGTTATGCAGTTTGCCGATCGTGCCGCTGACGATAATGCGGTCGTGCAGATGGTCTTCGGAAAACCGTGCGGCGCCCCGGCGAAACAGACGTGTAACCGGATCCGGCCACCAGCCCGAATGCCGCATATAGCGACCGCAAAAATTGGAAAGCCGCGGCATGGCGAATGCGACAGTCTCTCCGGCGCTTTGCATCGCGGCCTCGATTTCAGCACGCAGTTCTGGTGTAACCCACTCATCGTGATCGAGCGCCAGCACCCAATCGCCAGTGGTGCGATCCAGCGCGCGATTCTTTTGCTCGCCATAACCGGGAAAGTCCGGAGTTTGCGTTACTTTCGCGCCCAGCGCACGGCAAATTTCGCGCGTGTTATCGCTGCTGCCGGAGTCGACGACGATGATTTCGTCGGCCCACGTCACCGATTCCATGCAACGACGAATCAACGGCTCGGCATTGAAGGTCGTCATCGAAACAGAAAGCGTCATTGAATATTGGGAGGCGATTTTTCAGGAAGGCCATATTGTAAGCCGCCGTAGAGCAATCCCGAGAACCAGGCGTAGAACAAACCTTCGGTATGATCGAGCAGCAGGGAGTTCACCATGCAGCCGATCACCATGCTCAGCACCAGGCCGCGGGCAAGCCCCGTCTCCATCGGCGAACTCAAGCGCGTGGCGCTGCGCCATTGTGTCCAGAACAAGGCAAGGAACGCCATCATCCCGACGATGCCTATCTGCACGGCGATATTGAGGTATTCGTTGTGGGGATTGGCTGTCTCGGGCTTGCCGCTGCCGCGCACTTGTTTTGCATAGGCGAGCGGGAATCCGCCCGTTCCGACCCCGGCCAGCGGATGCTCGGCGACGATACTCAGCGAATTCGTATAGGCGTCCAGGCGTAATCCTGTAGACGAGGGATCGGTGGACGTTTTGCCGGCTTGCCATGCGTTAATCTCGCCACCGATCAGGACGACGCGCTCGTGAAACGTCGTGGGCAGTGCGAGCAGCGCCATCACAATCGCTGTCAGTGCAAGCAGGGCACCGATAGTGCCATTGCGGCCCAGACGCTGTGAACCCCACAGGAGCATCAGTGCGCCGAGGGTGAGGTACGCAGTAGCGCCTTTCACCAGAAGCAATACGTTGCCGACAGCGAGCACTGACAGCGCATACCAGACAAGCCGCAGTCGCCGCTCTGCGGACGCGCTGCCAAGCCATGCGAAAACAAATGCCCCAAATGCAACCAGAAAAGCATGCGTGATTTTCAGCTTGAATACGGTGGGCGACTCCACGACGCCGGTAATCAGGCTCATTGCGGGCAACAGACCAAGGCGGATCATGTACGAGAGCACCACCACGATTGCAATCGTAACCGCAAAAGCAATCAAGGCCTTGCTGCGGGCGTCACGATCACGAAACACCGTGGCGAACACGGGGATGAACAACAGGTCGGCATACTTCGACAGGCTGGCGACCGCCTCGCGTTGCGGGCTTGCGCCATAGAGCGTTCCTGCCGCCAGCAGACCGAATAACAGCAATGGGCATAACAACGCATAATCTTTTGACACCAGGGCAAGCGTGTCGCGCGCTTTGCCTGAAAATGCCCACGCGGCGAGGATCACCGCTAACAGCACATTGTCGAGCGCGGTCGACACCGGTATGGACACGCCCAGCGCAATGGCGCCCCAGCGCGAAATGCCGAGCGCACGGGCTGCAATACCCTCACCCTCCATGGGCGTGCTGGGGCGTGTAGTCAGGAACGCGCCGGGCAAGTTCTTCCTTGACCGCTGCGGCGTCCGTGCGGGTGTTGGATTCCAGCCAGGCATTCAATTCGGTGAGCCACTCCGCACTTTCGTGCCTTGCCTGTGCCACACGCAGCTTGGGATGCGGTGTCGGCAAAGTGCTTTCATTGGCGGCCAGCGGTTCTTCGTACAGTTTTTCGCCCGGACGAAGTCCCGAGTAAACAATGGGAATTTCTCCATCGATGTACCCCGACAGCCTGATCAGGTCACGCGCAAGATCGGCAATGCGTACGGGATCGCCCATATCTAGCACAAAAATTTCACCGCCCACGCCCATCAGACCCGCCTGCAGCACGAGCTGTACGGCTTCCGGTATCGACATGAAATAGCGGGTGATCTCCGGGTGGGTAACCGTAATCGGACCACCGGCGGCGATTTGTTCGCGAAACTTGGGGATCACGCTGCCGGTCGATCCGAGTACATTGCCAAAACGCACTACGACAAAGCGCGTACCACTGTCTTGCTGGAGCGACTGGCACACCATTTCCGCGAGGCGTTTGCTTGCGCCCATCACATTGGTGGGGTTTACCGCCTTGTCGGTAGAGATCAGTACGAATTTTTCAACGCCGCTGGCTATAGCTGCACGCGCCATCAGATGCGTGCCCTGGACGTTATTGAGCACGGCCTGCCATGCATTTTCGCCCTCCATCAAAGGCACATGCTTGTACGCGGCAGCGTGAAACACCACGGAGGGGTGATGGGCCGCCAGCACTTCGCGCACACGAGTCGCGTCCTTGATGTCACCGATGGCGCAGATCACGTTGACCGCGGGATATCGCGCGGCAAACTCCTGTTCTATGTTGTACATCGCGTATTCGTTGAGTTCATACAATACGATCTGGCGCGGCCGGTAGCGGGCAATCTGGCGGCACAATTCAGATCCAATGGATCCGCCTGCCCCGCTGACCAGCACGGCGTGGCCGCTGATCCAGGTCATGAGTCCGGCCGTATCCAGGATCACCGGGTCACGGCCCAGCAGGTCGTCGAGTTCGACGTTGCGTATTGCCGACACCGTGACCCTGCCGCTCATCAGGTCATCAAACGCAGGAACCGTCAACACCTGCAGCCCGGCGGCGCGTGCAAGTTCCACCGCCTGCCGGCGCACGCCGTGCGTGACCGCAGGCATCGCGATGATGGCGTGCTTTACGCCTAATACATGTGCGTGCGTACCTATTGCATCTAAAGCACCGAGAATTTTTATGCCATGAAGCTCGCGGCCATGGTCAGCAGGGTCGTCTCCCAGAACCCCTACTACACGCCACTGCTGACTACGCGCGAGGTCCTTGATGAGCCCTACTGCAGCGTCTTCAGCACCCATGACCAGGACGGGCGTGCGTTGTGCCCCAGTCAGCGACTTGAAATCATGTTCTTTCCATGCGCGGTAGACAAAACGGCTGCCACCCATGGCCATCACCAGAAACACCGGGGAGATCACGAATACCGAGCGGGGAACGGCGATTTGCACAATTGCCAATGCGGCCGGGACTACAGCCGCGGCAACCAGTACTGCAGCAATAATGCGTTTGAGGTCGGGCAGGCTGGCATAGCGCCAGATGCCCCGATACAGGCCGAAGCTCACGAATATCGCCGCATTTATGGCGGTCACCCAGGGCAACGAATCCAGCGCAACACCCAGGTAAATCTGTGGATCCTCAAAATTAAAGCGCAGCCAAAATGCAATTAGCCACGCCGCTGCACACATGACGACATCGTGCAAAAACGCGAGTACGGTACGCCAGTTAGGCATCATGGGCCTGCGTCAGGCGGTACTTGTGCCATGCGAAGTCTACGACACCAGCAATCAGAGCGTATAACACAGCTGCTGCGAGCAGCATTGCTATCTGTTGCGAATGTGGTAACTGCATACCCAGCAGCGCCACGGATCCACATATGGCCATCAACGCAAATTCGGTCAGCGCTGTACGCCGATGGCCCCATCCCATGCGGACCAGACGCTGATAATAGTGTTCCCGGTGCGCCTCCCAGATGCGGGCACCTCTCAGCGCACGCCGCAGCAGCGTCACAGTGGCATCAGCGATAAAAGGGGAAAAAACCAGTATGGGAAACCACCACGCCCAGTCACTCTGTAGCCACCCGAGAAGTCCCAGCGCTCCTGCGAGGAAACCCAAGGGCACTGCGCCCGCATCTCCCATGAATATGCGTGCCGGATTGAAATTGAAGAGCAGGAATGCGAATGCGGCAGCGGCGATGCTGAAATTAAACAATGCGAAACTACCACTACCCGAATGCCATGCCGCAATACCGTAAAAACCGAACCCGAACAACGTCATGCCCCCTGCCAGACCGTCAGCGCCATCCATAAAATTGTACAGATTCATCATCCATGTCATGACCATCGCTGCAATGCACGCGGCGAGTGGTCCGTGTGTGGGCCACAGCACACAGACCGCTACAGCGCCACATGCAAGGAGATGTACCAGTAGCCGCACGAATATGGGCAGTCCACGGATATCGTCGATCAAACTCACGGCAAGTAGAGCTAGCATGGAAACCCAAATCACCACGGACAAGCCGGCCCCGGACATGGACGCCGCCAGCAATACACCTGCGTGCAGACCTAAGCCGCCGGTGCGTGGCACAGGCTTTACGTGCAGGGAGCGTTCATTCGGACGATCTAACGCGATTCTTGCGTGGCGGCTGTGTGCCAGCCACCCTACCACAGTCAGGGTGACGGCAAACGCAATCAGCGGGGCGAAAACCGCATAGGGCACGATAAGTTATGTGTTTGACTTTACAGGGAATTGTGCATGATACCACTGCGCTGTTTGAGCTAGCCCCTGTGCCAAATCGAAGCGCGGGCGCCACTGCAGCTCGCGGCGAATTTTTGAACTATCGATCTCCAGCGAACCAAGGAGACGACTTACTTCCACGCGCTTCCCCAAAACGGCCGCGCCAGCCTTTAACAGGGCGGGCGGACACGGCAACAATCGGGGTCGGACCTGCATTGCACTCGCAATGGACCTTATCAGACCGGGGGTTGACACGACTTCATCGTCGCTGACCAGATAAATCTTGCGTGCGGCAGCAGGAGATGTCCCGGCAACAATCAGCGCGTCCACTAGGTTCTCAACGCCAATCAGGCTGCGGCGATTGGTTACTGATGCCAAGGGGAACGGTATTCCCTGTTTGATCCAGTGCATCATGTGGAGAAAATTTGCTTTCACACCAGGACCATAAACCAGCGGCGGACGCAGTATTACCGTCTCCATACTGGTATCGCGCGTAGCGCTCAACAAGATCTCCTCTGTTTCCCATTTGGAGAAACCGTAAGCGTCTTCGGGCGACGGCAAGGTGTCTTCGGTAAAAGGGTGGTCCTCAGTGCGTTCACCGGTAACCTTAATGGAACTGGGAAAAACGATGCGATCTACCCCGGCAAGTAGCGCAGCTCGCACCAGTGAGCGTGTGCCCTCAACATTCACGCGGCGGTAGTCAGCAAAGGGATTGAGCTTGGATTCGTGCAGCATGTGCGTGCGCGCCGCCAAGTGAAAAACTGTCGATATTCCTGCGAGCGCCCGCGCCCAGTCTGTAGTTGGTCCCACATCACCCGTAACGACAGTATCGAAAGAGGTGCGCTCCTCTGCCGTCGGCAATTGGCGTACTGTCCGGCGCACGGCGTATCCGAGTTCGGCAAGCCTGGCGCAAAGTACACGCCCTACGAATCCGGTCGCACCAGTAACCAGTACCGGCAGGTTGGAATGCTGAACTATATTCGCCACACGGTGCGGTTCACGTAATCCGTGTAACTTAGGATAACGCGAAGAACCTTTTGTGAAACGTTGACCGCGTCATAGTCTGGCGGCGACGAGAATGGCCGGAGGTTGTCAGCGTAATGGCGAACACAGATTTCGACGCCTTGGACCACCTGGTCTGGATCCAAGCCGCTCATGACAACCGTGCCCTGATCCATACCTTCAGGCCGTTCGTGCGCTTGACGGATCATTACTGCCGGAAATGCCAGTATCGCGGATTCCTCGGTCAAAGTACCGCTGTCGGACAAAACGCAAAAGGCATGGGTCTGCAGTTGAATATAGTCGAAGAAGCCCAAGGGTTTGAGAAATTCCACCCCGGCAGGCAGTTTTGCTTTGCCCAAAGCGGCCAGTTTTTTGCGGGTGCGCGGATGCGTCGACACAATGATTCTCTTGCTGAAACGTCGGACCAGGCCGTCCAGGCTGGCAAGCAAAGCGGCAAGGTTGGCAGCGTTGTCCAGGTTTTCCTCGCGGTGGGCACTGACAACAAAATAGTCGCGAGGTATGAGCTTATGCCGCTTGAGCACCTGAGATGCCGCAATCCCGCTCTCATGGTATGCAAGGACTTCCCGCATCGGAGACCCTGTCTTAATGATGGTTTCGGCGCGTATCCCTTCTGACAACAGGTACCGGCGGGCATGCTCGGTATAAGGAAGATTGATATCGCTGATGTGATCGACTATGCGCCGGTTTATCTCTTCGGGTACTCGTTCATCAAAACAGCGATTGCCGGCTTCCATATGGAACACCGGGATCTTGCGTCGCTTCGCGGCAATGGCAGCCAGGCAGGAATTGGTATCGCCCAGAATCAGCAGCGCTGCAGGCGATTCCTTGGCCAATACCGCGTCCGCCTGGACGATCACCGCGCCAATCGTCTGGGCGGCTGTGTTGCCGGCAGCATTGAGAAAGTGATCCGGTTTGCGTATGCCGAGTTCTTCAAAGAACACTTCATTCAGTTCAAAATCATAGTTCTGGCCCGTATGCACCAGCACATGATTCGCATGTCTATCCAGTTCGGCAATCACGCGCGAAAGTTTGATAACTTCCGGCCGCGTGCCGACGATGGTCATTACTTTACGTTTCATCGCCGTGGGTTTATCGCAGCAACTCGCTGTCTTCACGCGGTGCATCGCGGCCTACCATCAGCTTATGGTGTTTGAGAAGTTTAATGGTGTGTGCCAAGGTTAAGACATTGTCGGCGGAACTGAACTCGTGATCGAGGGAATCCCGGGGACCGCCAGACTTGCCGGCCAGTTCGGGAAGCATAGGTCTGATCGCGTAGTAAGCTCCGCGCTTTACGCAGTGATGAACTTCCTCTTCGGACACCATGATCTCATGCATTTTTTCACCCGGACGTATGCCAGTCATCCGAGTCGGAATCTTACGCTCGCCAATCAGCGCTTTTGCAATATTGAGCACTGTGGCCGACGGAGCGTTAGGGACATAGATTTCGCCGCGTTCAGCGCCCTTGAGCGCTGCGAAGACGGTATCGACCGCCTGGTTCAGGCTGAGCAAAAAGCGCGTCATCTTTGCAGAGGTAATGGTGACCGGCCCGCCGTTTCGAATCTGCTCATGAAACAGCGGAATGACCGAACCCCGGGACGCCAGTACATTACCGTAGCGTACACCGACAAAGCGCGTACCGGGGTTGAGCACGTTGGCGGCAATAAACACGCGTTCCTGCAGCGATTTGGTCATGCCCATGACATTGACCGGCTTGCAGGCCTTGTCGGTGCTGATCGCAACCACGGTGTTTACCGGATAGCGATGCTGCTCGATAGCACGCACGATATTCATCGCGCCCATGCAGTTGGTAAGTATGGCCTCGCCTGGAAAATACTCGCAGGAAGGCACCTGCTTGAGTGCGGCTGCATTGATAACGACATCTACATCGCGCACCGCGGCACATACCGCCGAATAGTCACGCACGTCACCAATGCGAAACTCCAGCACGTTCATGAAATTGCGGAAAATGATCTCGTCGGTCGTGGCATGCTTGTTGAGATACGCAATGCGCATATCGTGTTGCTTGGCTTCGTCGCGCGAAAACACGATGACTTTGCGCGGCAGCCCCAGTTCGCCGCCTAAAACGCGATGAACGAAAGTCTTTCCCAGCGACCCGGTTCCTCCGGTAACCAACACTCGTTTTCCCTTAAAAAACATGTGCTTATCCTTTTAGGCGAGTTCTGCGATCATGGCGTCCCATGAGGGCGGGTGATAGCTGAAGGCCTGCCTGAAGCGCACTGAGTCGAGGCTGCGATCACACCGAAAAGAATCGTCGGCGACGATCTCGACTGGCAATCGGAGTTTATCGCGGATAAGGCACAACAGATCATGCTTGCTGATCGGTGCGCTTGATACATGATAAAGACCATAAAGTGGCCGGGAGCGCAGAAGAACAAGTTCAACGATGCGACTTAGTTCCATAGTAGTGAATCCTGAGAATATTGCCTGACGGAATCCTTTGACCGACCCCTGTTGTGCCAGTAACCATTCCAGAAGGCCGGTTTTTCGTGACAATTCGCGGCCGATAATGGACGTGCGTAGCGTAATGCATGGCAAATCCGTAACTTCTCCGAGCAATTTGCTGCGGCCGTACAGATCTTCAGCATCCGGCGTATCACTCTCGCAATAATTCCCCCGCCGACCTGAGAACACGCAGTCCGTACTCATATGCACGAGCCGCGCGCCTACGGACCGGCATAACGCCGAAAGCCTGTGCGGAAACAGGGCATTGATTTCGATCGAAGGGATACTTTGATTTGCCTCATTGCGCTGCTTGACGATTCCTGTGGCATTGACCACTGCATCAGGGCGGAAATCCGCCACCACATCGCGAACCCGGTCAAAATCTCGAATGTCGACTTGGTCGTAAGCGCTCATGGCGTGAAAAAGTGCGAAAGATGAATAATGAGCCAGCGTCCGGTGTAACGTGACCCGAACCTCATGCCGCGTCCTGAGCCCACGAAATAACTGGTGGCCCAGCATGCCGTCACCGCCGAGAATCAGAATTCGCATTTCGTGTTTTCCGTCTGTTGATGCATCCAGGTTTCCAACTGGTCTACCAGGTTTTCCCGATTGAAATGGCGATCAAAATAGCTCCGGCCGCGCTGCCCCATCGCCGCACGCTCGGCCGTCGTCAAGCCGGCAAGCTGTAATGCACGTTGCGCCAACCCTACGGCATCACCGGCGTTCGCTACAAATCCCCCGCCCGACTCCGTAATAATCCTCGCGCCTTCGCCATCCAGCGCGCCGATGATGGGTCGACCGGCTGCCAGATAGGACTGAATCTTGCTCGGTATGGTCAGCGCAAACACAGGGTCTTGACGCAAGGTTACCAAAAGCGCATCCGCGCGTGAGAAGAACCCGGGCATGTCTTCCGGCGGATGGCGCCCCAGCAGTTTGACCGTGGAGTCCAAGCAGCGGATGCGAATTTGTTCTTCCACCCAGCGACGCATCATGCCATCGCCCAGGATAATCCAGTGTATATCCTGTCGATCCCGCAGTTGCTGAGCAGCATCAAGTATGGTCTCAAAGGACTGCGCGCCGCCGATATTGCCTGCGAAAACGATACGACATCCCTGGAAGTGGGCCAACGGGTCGGTCTCTCGTAGTTCGGACGCAGGCGCATAGAAATCCTCGGCCCAGTTCGGAAAATATCGCATAGCTCGACGCGCTGTGCCCCGATCCAGAAGCGGCTGCGCAAAAGCTTCAGACTGCAATAAAAGCAAATTTGAGTGGTTATGCACGAAATTTGCGACCTGCGCGGCAACCCAGACCAGCAATTTATGCTGACCCAGTGCAGTGACGGTTTCAGGCCAGAGATCCTGTATCCATAGCAACACAGGCGCACGTTTGAGGCGACCCATCAGAAGACCGGGAAGCCCGACCGTGATTGGCGACGGCTCGTAGACAAGTATGGTGTCGAATCTCTCGCGGCACCGCAGGGGGCCTAACACACACGCGGAAATAGCGAAGGAAAAGTAATTCAGGGCAAGTCGCATACCGCCTGCTCTGCCTCGCGTCACTAACGGTACGCGAACAATCTGCATATCCTCCCATTGCTCGTGGGACGGACTGGCGATACCGTAACCCGGATAAAGACGACCTTCCGGGTAGTTGGGCATGCCCGTCAAGATCGTAATCTTGTGGCCGCGACGCTTCAGGCTGATGGCAAGGTCATTAATCCGGAAAGGTTCGGGCCAGAAATACTGGCTGACGATAAGGACGTTCAATGGGCTAATCGTGAATCTCGGACCTGAATGTTGGGGGAACAATGTGCGCGGAGATCTGGCCTCATGTGAAGAAGGCGTGGCCCTGAAGCACGTGTCTATTGTAAGTGTGTATGTTCGTTATGTCCGCGCCCGCATCGTGTAGAATTCGCAAACTCAGGAGAAAGTGATGGCGCCTCGCTACCTCATCATCGGGGCATCCGGGTTTGTAGGGGCCAATCTGCGAGCCTATTTGGGTCCTGCTGATACGGTTGTTACCTATAACTCCCGCCCAGTAGAAGGCGGAATTCGTTTTGATGCCGGTTGCGACCGACTGCATGATGCCCTCGGTCATCAGAAGAGCATTACACATGCGTTCATTTTTTACGGGATTACTGGCATTGATGCATGCGCGCTTGACCCCGATGGCACGGCGAAGATCAATGTATCGAGCGTCAAGGAAACCATCCGGCAATTGGTTGACCGTGGGATTACGCCGGTATTTGCGTCAAGCGACGCTGTGTTCGACGGCAGTCGTGGACTTTGGACGGAAGCGGATACTGTGTGTCCCATACTTACGTATGGCCGACAGAAGGTTGCCGTAGAAAATTTCCTGGCGGCCGGCGCCTACCCCTATCTCACTGTAAGACTGCCGAAGGTGATAACGACGAAACCCCACGTTAGGGACATGATGGGCGCATGGATGGATGATGTGGAACGCGGCATTGAAATTCGCTGCGCGCGTGACCAGATTTTTTCTCCCATATCCGTAGACGATGTCGTGACTGGACTGGCCGCAATGGTTGAATCGCGCTGCAGCGGACTTTTCCATCTCTGTTCGCCGGCCCCTGTGTCCAGGTTGGAACTGCTGAACCTGCTGGTGGCCGAGATGCGCCGCTTTCGAGCTATCGAAGCACACATAACGCCGTGCAGCATACGCGACTTCGATTTTGCCGAGCCGCGTCCGCTGGACACGTCCATGTCAGCCGCGAAAGTGCATAGCGTGCTCGGCTGCCGGTTCAAGGATATGCGCGAGGTGTGCCGCGAGGCCGCGAATCGGCGTTACGGACCTTCAGGTCTGTCCACATCGGTAGCCGCGTGATGGGCTCTATGTCTCTGGCAACTCGGACCGGCGCACTGCCGGCAATGAACGGGTAGCCTCGTGAAGGCCGTCATTCTGGCGGGTGGATTCGGCACCCGGATCAGCGAGGAATCCCACCTTAAACCCAAGCCCATGATCGAGATAGGCGGCAAACCCATACTTTGGCATATCATGAAAATATATTCCGGATATGGCATCCGGGACTTTGTAATATGCCTGGGCTACAAGGGATATCTGATAAAGGAATACTTCGCTAACTACTTCCTCCATATGTCCAATGTCACCTTTGACATGGAAAACAACAAGATGGAGGTGCATGATCACAGCGCAGAGCCCTGGCGCGTAACGCTGGTCGATACCGGAGACAACACCATGACGGGAGGGCGGCTGAAGCGGGCTGCCCGGTTCCTGGGAGATGAGGCTTTTTGCTTCACCTATGGAGATGGCGTGGCGGATATCGACATCGGAAAGCTCATCGCCTTTCACCAACGCGGCAAGACCATTGCGACAGTTACTGCCGTACAACGGCCGGGCAGATTTGGCGTGCTCAATTTCGAAGGCAGCCTGATCACCGGCTTCGAGGAAAAGCCCCAAGGAGACAGAGGCTGGCTTAATGGCGGATTTTTTGTGTTGTCGCCGGACGTGCTTAACTACATTGGCGGCGATGACACGACATGGGAGCGCGGCCCGATGGAGACGTTGGCACGGGAGGGCAATCTGGGCGCCTATGTGCATACCGGTTTTTGGCAGTGCATGGACACACTGCGCGACAAACAGCACCTTGAAGAATTATGGGCATCCGGAAGTGCCCCATGGAAAATCTGGTGACCGGCGCGGCATTTTGGCAAGACAAGAGCGTATTTGTCACAGGGCACACCGGATTCAAGGGTGCATGGATCTGTCTCTGGCTGCGCATGCTGGGCGCCCGCGTCACTGGCTACGCGCTTGCGCCGCCCACTTCGCCGAATCTTTTTGACCTGGCCGGGGTCGCCAGGGAAATGTCTTCAATGCATGCCGATGTGTGTGATCCAGCTCGACTGCGCGAAGCAATTGCCGCTGCGCAGCCGCAGGTGGTGATACACATGGCGGCACAGTCGCTGGTTCGCCAGTCGTACTTGGATCCAGTGGGGACTTATGCGACCAACGTCTCGGGCACGGTGAATCTTCTCGAGGCGGTGCGTCACACCCCTGCTGTGAGGGTGGTAATAGTGGTTACCAGCGACAAATGCTATGAAAACAAGGATTGGGCAAGAGGCTATCGCGAGGATGATGCTTTAGGCGGTTACGATCCTTATTCCAGCAGCAAAGGCTGTGCGGAGCTTGTGACTGCCGCCTATCAGAGATCCTTTTGGCAGGCGCGCGAGTCGCCGGCGAGCGCTACCGTCCGCGCAGGCAACGTTATCGGCGGCGGAGATTGGGCTGCCGATCGCCTTGTGCCTGATGTGCTCGCAGCGTTTAGTGCGGATCGCCCGGTAATGATCCGCAATCCGGGGGCGGTGCGCCCGTGGCAGCATGTCCTGGAACCGTTGGCCGGCTATTTGCTGCTTGCCGAGAAGCTTTGGGACGAAGCACAAACATTCAGCGGGGCGTGGAATTTCGGTCCTGCGGATGCGGATTCCAGGCCGGTATCCTGGGTGGTAGAGCGCTTGGCCAGCGCTTGGGGCCGCGGTGCAACGTGGAAATTCGACGGGGGCGAGCACGCGCACGAGGCGGCACAATTAGCTCTCGACAGTGCCAAGGCACGCAAGCATTTAAGCTGGAGGCCGAGATTGACGCTGGAAGTGGCCCTGGACTGGGTGGTGGAGTGGCATCGTGCTTACCTCAAAGGGAGCGACTTGCGAAAGATGTGCGAAGCCCAAATCCTGCGATATCAGGCCTTGGCGTGATGACAGCGGTCGGCAATTGCAGGCACTGCGCTGCACCACTCGAGCAATCATTTTGCGACCTTGGAATGTCGCCCTTGTCCAATGCTTATCTTTCGGCGCCCGACTTGCAGCGGCCGGAAAAATTCTACCCGCTGCATGCGTATGTATGTGGAAGCTGTTTTCTCGTGCAGTTGCAGGCGTTCGAAAGCCCCGAACAGATCTTTGCCGACTATGCCTATTTTTCGTCGTATTCCCGGACGTGGCTCGAGCATGCCCGCGACTACAGCGAACGCATGATCGCCCGCTTTGACATTAACACCGGAAGCCAAATCATCGAGCTGGCAAGCAATGATGGATATCTTCTCAGGAATTTCAGGGGCAGGAATATTCCGGTGTTGGGAATCGAGCCCGCAGCCAATGTGGCGCAGGCGGCTCAGCAAGCCGGCATTCCCACAATAGTCGAATTCTTTGGCGTTCAACTTGCTGAGCAATTGCTGCTAAAGGGAATTCAGGCAGATCTGCTTCTCGGCAATAACGTATTGGCTCACGTGCCGGACCTCAATGATTTTGTCCGCGGCATGAAAATTCTGCTCAAGCCGGACGGCGTCATCACCATGGAGTTTCCTCACCTGGTGCGCTTGATCGAGGGAAACCAGTTTGACACGATCTACCATGAGCATTTCTCGTATTTTTCCCTTTGCACGGTGGAAAATGTATTCGGGCGTGCGGAGATGAAGATTTTTGATGTAGAGAAGCTCCCGACGCATGGCGGATCGCTGCGGATTTATGCTGCTCACGCAGCCGATTCAACGAAAATTGTCGCGGACAACGTGGCCCGCATAAAAGCAGAGGAGACGCGCGCGGGCCTGCAAACATTGCCGGCTTATGCGCAGTTCTCCGAAAAGGTCAAGCAAACCAAGCGGCGTCTGCTTCAGTTTCTGATAGAAGCAAAGAACGCTGGCAAGTCAATTGCAAGCTATGGCGCGCCGGCCAAGGGCAACACCCTGCTTACCTATTGTGGCGTGGGCAACGACTTCCTGGACTACACAGTCGATATCAGTCCGCACAAGCAGGGCAAATACCTTCCCGGTACGCATATTCCCATCTACGCCCCCGACAAAGTTCGAGAAACACGTCCAGACTATCTGCTTGTGCTGCCCTGGAATATCAAGGATGAAATCATTGCACAGATGAGCTATATCCGTGAATGGGGCGGAAGTTTCGTTTTGCCGATCCCGGAAGTCAGCGTGGTGCCATGATTTTCACGCCGACGCGGATTGCTGGCGCCTATATCGTCCAGATCGAACGAATCGAAGATGAACGCGGATTTTTTGCACGGTCCTTTTGCAGGGATGAGTTTGCACGCAAAGGATTAAAGAGCGCCTTTGTTCAATGCAATATCTCGTATAACGCGACGCGGGGCACGTTGCGCGGCATGCACTATCAGGCCAGTCCTCATGGCGAGGCCAAGCTCGTACGGTGTACGCGCGGCGCGATTTTCGACGTGATTGTAGATATTCGCAGGGGATCGGCTACCTACAAGCAGTGGGTGCCGGTAGAGCTTGATGCTGAGCATCATCGCATGGTGTACGTTCCGGAAGGATGCGCGCACGGGTTTCAGACGCTTGCCGATGCGAGTGAAGTGTTTTACCAGATGACGGAAATGTATCAGCCGCAATCCGCGCATGGCATACGCTATGATGATCCGGGCCTGGGCATACAGTGGCCTGTGTTGCACCCCATTGTGTCTGCGCGCGACGCTGCCTATGGCGACTTTGCTTTTTGACGGGCATGTTTGCTGGCCAAAGGCGGTCCTGCTTTAAATGCCCAGTTCCCCTACCATTGCAGTCGTCATTCCAAACTGGAACGACTCGCAATACATTTCCTGTTGTTTACGTTCCATCCTCGATCAAGATGTCCCTCCCGATCAATTGATCGTAGTGGACGATGCCTCGACGGATAATAGCGTTGAGACTATTCGCACGATAATTGCGCATCGCCCCGGTGCGCAACTACATGTTAACGCGGCCAATCTCGGGGTTTATGGCGCGGTTGAAGTGGGAATGCGTCACGTCACCAGCGATTACGTTCTGTTTCTCTCGGCCAACGACTTCGTACTCCCGGGAATTTTTCACAAAGCCAGAAAGTGTATAGCGGACGCGCCGGGCGTTGGGTTATGGTCTGCGATGGCCTGGTTAGTAAACGAAGACAATGCAGTGATCCGTATGCACTCTTCCCCCGTTATCGCGCTGGCTAACAAGGTGTTTACCGCTGATGAATGCATCAAACTAGCGTACCGCGCGGGCAACTGGTTCACGGGCCCAACCCTGATCTATCGCCGGGATGCATTGGACAGCGCTGAGGGCTTCGACCCTGCCTATGGGGGAATGTCCGATCTGATTACTGCCTGGATTGTGGCGAGTCGTTACGGGGCGGCTTATTCGCCGGAACCGCTCGCAGCCTTTCGCATGCATTCCGGCAGCTATACTTCTTCTACACTATCGATTATTTCCTCCCTGGAGAAGATGCTTGACCGTCTCAGGCAACGCGGACCGTTGTTGTCTCCACGGCTGTTCAACAGCGCATTTGTTGAACGTACCATCCTACGCTTTCGATTTGCCGCACTCCGAAAATCCGGTGGACGTACTATGCAGGATATTGCAGCACATCTCGAAGGATGGAAAAGTGTATTGCTGCGCGGCATAAATCGTGCATTACCCGATAGCTTGCATCGATTGCGGATTGCCGCCGGCTTTCTGATTCTGCTGCCATTTGATGCATTACCAACGTTTTTTTACCGGTTCTTGGGCGGAACGATCGTGCGTATGCGTTTTCGGCAGTCCGTCGGCCGTTCCGAAAAGAAAGGTTAGTATGGTAATCGGCTCGACGCTGCAAGCGAACCTGTTTATCGTGTAAAATCAAATACATAGGAAAAACAGCCGGAGGATGCGCCTGATAGCGCAGCGGCACAGCTGAAAGTAGTTCACCGCTCAACGTAAGGCGCTGGTAGCTGCACGCACGAGGGCGGCGAAAACCCATATGAAATCACGTATCTACTACACAAAGCCTTCCATAACCGACCTCGAGGTTCGCTATGCGACCGATGCTGCGGCCAACGGCTGGGGTGAGAAGTGCTATGAGTACATCAACCGATTTGAGGACGCTTTCAAGTCGCACCTCGGCGTCAAGTACGCGATTGCCACTTCCAGTTGCACCGGGGCGCTCCACATGGGCATGGCCGCAATGGGGATAGGGCCGGGTGACGAAGTCATCATGGCCGACACCAACTGGATAGCCACGGCTTCACCCATCGTTCAGTTGGGAGCAAAGCCGGTCTTCGTTGATATTCTTCCAGATTCCTGGTGTCTCGATCCGCGATTGGTCGAACAGGCAATTACTGCGCAGACCAAAGCCATCGTCGCAACCCATTTGTACGGGAATCTTTGCGAGATGGATAAGTTGCTTGCCATTGGGACCAGGCATGGCGTGCCGGTCATAGAGGATGCGGCAGAAGCGATTGGTTCCATATACCACGGCAAACGCGCCGGCTCGATGGGCTGCTTTGCTGCTTTCTCGTTTCATGGTTCGAAAACGATCACCACCGGTGAAGGTGGAATGTTTGTCACCAATGACCCGGCTTTATACGAGCATGTGCTGACACTGAGCAACCATGGTCGCGCTCGCGGGCAGACCCGGCAGTTCTGGCCGGACATGGCGGGCTTCAAATACAAGATGTCCAACCTCCAGGCGGCGATCGGGTGCGCACAGATGGAGCGCGTCGACGAATTGGTTGGTCGCAAGCGCGAGATATTTTCGTATTACCGCGACCATTTGGCAGATTTCAAGAATCTCTCGCTAAACCCCGAGCCGCCGGATACGATCCACGGAGCGTGGATGCCGACCGCGGTATTCATATCGGAATCCGGCATCACGCGTGAGAGCCTGCAGGCGGCTTTTGCCGCCGAAAATATCGATGCGAGAGTGTTTTTTCATCCGCTATCCAGCCTGCCGATGTTCGAGCCACGACCGCAAAACACAATGGCGTGGCAAATTCCGCGAAGTGCCATAAATTTGCCAAGCTATCATGACCTGACATATTCCGAACAGGACCGCATTATTGCTGTTCTAAGGCAAGTTTCCCGACAGTAAGCTGGGGCACAGTGCATGACGAAACTGTTTGAGCCGATCAAGGTCATGATTGCCGGGATAGGTGGCGCTTCTCTTGGTACCGAGATACATAAATCGCTCCAATTGGCAGGGAACTACGAAATCTATGGTTGTGACATTTCCCCGACCGCATATGGTCTTTATGAAGCGGGCTTTGTTAAAACCTATCTCGTAACACGAGAAAACTATGTTTCCACGGTGGTGAAAGCCTGCCTTGATGCCGGCGCGAAATTTCTCGTTCCCGGCGGCGAGCAGCCTATGACTTTGCTGGGCGCCGCCGCTGACAAACTGGCTGGACTGGGAATTCGACTTTTGGCAAATGCGCCGGAAGTGATCTCGCTTTATTCGGATAAAAATGCAGCTTTCTTAAAGCTCAAGGAATATGGCATAGCGATACCGCGTACTATAGTCGTGATGGGGGCAGCCGACCTTGAACATGTGGGTTTGCCTTGTATCGTAAAGCCAGCCACAGGCACAGGCGGCAGTGCAGCCGTATTTTTTGCCGTGACTGCTGATGAGGCAATGATATATGCAGCATTTATCCGGAAAACAGGGAGTGTTCCCATTGCCCAGGAGTATATAGACGACGCGGAAGGTGAATTCACGATAGGAGTCTTGTCTTTGCCCGACAAGCAGGTGGTTGGTTCCATCGCCTTACGCAGGGTACTCGATGCAAAGTTGTCCGTGGCGTATCGGGGACGCGGCGGATTGATCTCCAGCGGGTATTCTCAGGGGCACATCGACGCGTATCCCGAACTATGTCTGCAGGCCGAAATCATTGCAGCTGCTGTCGGCAGTTGCGGCCCGATCAATGTTCAAGGCCGCGTTCGCAGTGGGATACTGATTCCTTTCGAAATCAATCCGCGATTCTCGGCCTCGACTTATTTGCGCGCTATGGCCGGATTCAATGAAGTTGATATGCTGATTAAGCATCTTATTACAGGCATCAAACCTCGTCGCCCGGATATCAATCCGGGTTGGTATTTGCGAAGTTTGACCGAGCAATATGTTCCTGACGAACAACTCAAATGACGATTCGTTGGATTACCCCTTTATTGGGCACAGCAGCAGCAGATGAAATTCATCGATTTTCAGATATTCAAATTATCGACGTCCGCGACCTTGTTGATAAAGCGGGAAACCGTCCAGTTGCCGTAAGAGAAAGGATCATGGAGGGCGTGAAGTGCCTGGAAAGAGGGAGTAAGACACTCGTATGTTGTGATTACGGTATTTCACGAAGCAATGCTATAGCCGCAGGAATACTCGCGATACATGACAAGATCACACTTGATACTGCTATTCGAAAAGTTCAGAAAGAAACCGGGGAAACTGAGATAAAGCTCGAACTTCTTTCCGCGGTGCGAAATGCGATAGAAAGTAAGGTAACTTATAGCAAGCCTGATGACAAACGCACTGTTCTTGTGACAGGTGCCCGCGGCTTCGTGGGCACCGCGACGTGTAAGCGGCTAGAAAATGAGTTCACTGTAATAGGCCCCTCGCGCGATCAGCTGGATATAGAGCAAGGAGGCACTCAATTAAGCCTGTTGGCGGGGGAACACAATGTAGAGTGCATTATTCATCTTGCTAACCCTAGGATATTCACGTCAAATTTCGCGTTAGGTAATACCTTGACGATGCTTCGCAACGTTCTAGATGTTTGCGTATCTCGAAATATTTTGTTGATCTATCCATCTGGTTGGGAAATATATGCAGGGTACTCCGGTGCGCTCCTGACCGACGAATCTGTTCCTGCATTTCCACGAGGACCCTACGGTGAAACAAAGTATCTTGCGGAATTACTGATTGAACATTGGCAGCGAACGACAAATATTCGATGTGCCATTCTTCGATCTAGCCCTGTGTATGGTGTGGGTGCCACGAAGCCAAAATTTATTTACAACTTTCTCGAAAAGGCAAGTCGCTCGGAACCTATTGTTACACACCGCTATCTGAACGGGGATCCCGCGCTTGATTTATTGTATATCGATGATTTCGTAGATGCGATAGTGCGAGTGTTCAGGCAAAAATATGTTGGCGTATTGAATATTGGAACTGGGATTGCGACCTCAACCCGGGACATCGCCGAAATACTAAAAGCGGAAATTGGGAGCGCGAGCCAAATTGAGCAGATTCAAATTGAGGCACACGTGGCATCTATTGCGATGAATTACCAGAAGGCATCCCATACTCTGGGATGGAGCCCAAAAGTAATTTTGCAGGATGGTCTCAAAAGTATCATTACTGAAAGCACTAACAAGGGATTAAGTATATGAGTGTTGAAACCGAGAAGGATCTCCAGGAAGCATTTCCTTGGGCCCGTTCCCAAATATTCTCGGACTATAACTCGGTGCTTGGTCAATATCAGGCGATGGCCTGTCTTGAGCATGCGCGAGGCGATAGCTTACTGGATATGCCGTGTGGCGATGGTACGCTAACGTTGCAGATGGCTCCGAAGTTCAAGCGTGTCGTGGGTCTCGATGCATCCAGCAAGCATCTGGCGCTTGCTAAAAAGGTTCTACCGTCAGCGGAATTACACGAGGCGCTCATTGAGGACTTCCAGACCGATGAGCGTTTCGACACTATTACTATGATCAATATACTGGAACATGTAGCTGACCCCATCATGGTTCTACGTAAGGCTGCCAGTTTTCTGAGTGATATAGGCATACTCTTGGTTCATGTTCCTAATGCTAGGGCTATCAATCGCCGTTTAGCGGTACTTATGGGGACATTGACTGAATGCGAGGAACTCTCACCGTTTGATATCCAAGTCGTCGGGCATCGCCGTTCGTACTCGCTGACTTCTTTATGCGCAGATGTAAATCAAGCGGGCTTGCGGGTGACTACTACTGGTGGGGTTTTTTACAAAATGCTATCCACAGCCCAAATGGATTGGTTCCTGAAAAATGGCCTGTGGGAAGACGGCGGGTTCGGATGGGGGCGTGTCGGCGGTCCGCAGAAAGACTGGAAAGCGGAATTCTGCCGCGCATCGTACGAGCTCGGTAAACAGCAGCCCGAAGATTGCAACATCATTTATGCCTGCGTGACCCGGTAAGGGCTCAGTCAATTCGAATGATCATAGAGGCATAGAGACGCTATCCATGGACCCGACAAGCGCATTTGAAAAGCAGGTGAATGAAAATATCGATGCATTGGGAAAAAATGCCGATGCCCAGGGATTGTCCCGGATTTGGTCGCGCGAGACCAATCGCAACGGCTATACCTATAATTTCAGATGGCAAGGCCGTCCCATTATTCAGTATCCCCAGGACATCGTGGCTGTCCAGGAGCTGATTTGGTCGATCAAACCTGATCTCATCATCGAAACCGGTATCGCCCACGGCGGATCGCTTGTCTTCAGCGCTTCCATGCTCGCGCTTCTGGATATGGCCGATGCTATTGACAACGGCTTGACCATTAATCCCGGAGAGTCCAGGCGCAAGGTACTCGGCATTGATATTGACATCCGCGAACACAACCGCACCGCCATCGAGTCTCATTCAATGGCGTCACGTATTCATATGATCCAGGGCTCCAGCATTTCGCCGGAAGTTGTCAGTCAGGTCAAAGCGATGGCAAAGCTGTACAAACGTATTCTCGTTTGCCTGGACTCCAATCACACCCACAATCACGTGCTGGCCGAACTCGAAGCTTATGCACCGCTCGTCAGTGTTGATAGCTATTGCGTGGTTTTCGACACGCTCATCGACGATATGCCTGCCGATATGTTTCCCGAGCGTCCCTGGGGGCCGGGGAACAGTCCTAAAACGGCAGTATGGGAGTATCTCAAGACCCACCCGGAATTCGAAATTGACAGAAGCATTCAACACAAGCTGTTAATCACCGTTGCGCCGGATGGGTTTTTGAAGCGAGTGGCATGACTGAGCGACAGGTCAGTAGTGCCGCCGAAAGGATCTTTGCGTCCGTTCGCGGCGAGCCGTTCTCGCGCGGTTGGATTCTGTCACCCTGGCGTGTTGAATCGTTTGGCCAAATGCCGGCACGCATCCCGTGCAAAAAATGATGTCCACGGTACGGCGCAATACGCTTGCGAACTACGCGGGACAGATTTGGACGGCCGTCATAGGTCTGATCTTCGTGCCCCTATACATACGTTGTATAGGCGTGGAAGCGTACGGCATTATTGGTTTTTTCATAATACTGCAATCCCTGTTTGCCATCCTGGACATGGGTCTTTCAGCGACGCTGAATCGCGAACTCGCGGTTCGCGCGGGCGCAAGGGGTGCGGCAGACGAGGCACGAGACCTGATGCGCACATTGGAGTGGATATTCTGGCCCACCGGCGTGATGATTGCGCTTCTGGTCTGGGCGATGTCCGGGCCGTTGGCTACGCACTGGCTGAAGCCCGCCTTGCTGTCGACCGAGCAAACCGCCTTCGCGTTATTCTTGCTGGGATTGGCCACGGCTTTCCAGTGGCCCATATCGTTCTACACCGGTGGCCTCACCGGGTTGCAGCAGCAGGTAAAGTTGAATCTACTTGCTGCTTTGTTTGCCACCATACGGTCAGTCGGCGCAGTGTTTGTCCTGTTCATGATCTCCTCTACCATTGAGGCATTTCTCGCGTGGCAGATTTGTGTGGGTGCGGTTCAAAGTGTGGCCTATGCGCTGTCTACCTGGCACTACTTGCCGCATGGTTCACGCTCACCGGTTTTTTCGCGGGCCGAACTGCAAAGAATTAGTGGATTCGCCGCAGGAATCACGGGAATTTCCATCCTGGCTTTTGTCCTGACGCAAACGGATCGAATCATCCTTTCCAGTCTCCTGTCCCTGGCGGATTTTGGTGCTTACGCTTTTGCTGCCAGTGTGGCGGCCATGCTTCTCCGATTGGTTCAACCGATTAGTACCGCGGTATATCCCAGGTACAGTGAACTTATCGCGTCCGGAGAGGTAGGCGGTTTAACCAGGTTCTACCACCATACCAATCAAATTCTGGCCAGTATCCTCCTCCCTATTGGCGCCGTTGCTACCGGATTTGCCACCGAAATTCTCATGGTATGGACGGCCGACTCACAACTGTCGCGAGCGGCGGGCCCAGCAATGGCTGTGCTTGTTGCCGGCACAGCGTTAAACGGTGTCATGAATTTGCCCTATGCGTTACAGCTTGCGTATGGATGGACAACTCTCGGACTTTGGATCAATGCCATCTCCGTGTGTTTTGTTGTACCCGCAGTCTGGATCATGGGGCGCGAATTTGGTGGTATCGGCGCCGCAACAGCCTGGCTTGCACTTAATATCGGTTATGTGATGATTGGCATACCATTGATGCATCGTCGTTTGCTTCGGGGAGAAATGTCTCGCTGGTATTTCGCGGACATGCTGCCGGCTCTGGTAGCGTCGGTGGTTGTGGTATTGTTATGGCGCGTTGGTCTGCCCATTGTTCCCGCGGGTATATCCGGAGTAGCCGTCCTCGCGTTGGTAACAGGGACCACGCTTATCGCGTCGTTGGCAGTATCTGAATCTCCTCGAAAGATAATACTCGCATGGTGGGCCAACCGGTGACCCCCTCCAAACCCTTCATATACGGCGCCGTCTGTGTGCCCTGGATCGCACATACTGTCGAACGTTTGTGGTGGTGGTGAGAGTGGTGAATTTTGACGATCCTGACCGTTGTGGAAAGCATACGCTTGTCATTCCGACTTTTAACCGTCCGGCGTTGTTGAAAAAACTGATCCAATACTATCGGGATCGGGCGTCGTGGATCGACTTATTGATTCTGGATTCCAGCCGGTCGGACATCGCTCAACAAAATGCGAAAGCCATGTCGATATATGCGTCAGGGGTTTCGCATGTCGTATTTCCGGAAGACGTTGTAGTTGTTTCGAAGCTCTCGGATGGGCTTCAATTGGTACGAACACCATACGTATCTTTTTGTGGCGATGACGATCTGGTGTTTCCGAATGGTCTTTGCCAGGCAATTTCATTTCTTCATGGTCATCTTGACTACGTGAGCGCACACGGCCTCTACCTTAATTTCCGTTCCGAGGGACGCGATATTTTCCTGTCCATCGAATACGCGGCACCGGGTATTGAGGCTGCGCATTCGGGTGCACGAGTTTTTCGCCTGTGCCAAAAGTATGAATCGTTGTTTTACGCCGTGTTTCGCATAGCTGATGCACGCGAAATTATCACTTCCCTTAATGCTGTTTCGACCATTCACTTTCAGGAACTGTTTCAGTCTGTAGCCGCGGTCACAATAGGCAAGGTGAAACGCCTACCCGTGATCTACGGTGCCCGCCGCTCGGGCCCCCCGGCACAGGAATATCGTGATAAGTGGCAAACCTACAGTTGGTTTGCGGATGATCCTGCAGAGCTTCTCGCGCATTATCGTATCTACAGCGAAATGCTATGGAAGTTTTATCAGGCGCACGCTCCGGAACCGCAATCGAGTCAGCACGAATTTTTGAGAATGCTTGATCTTGCGCATGCCGTATATTTTGCGTCCGGCTGTCCTCCTGACTATTTTTACTCGAAACTGCGGCACCTGTGGCCGCACGATCCGTATCTCCGGGTTGGCCGACTCGATGCCTTACAGGAGGCCAGCAGGCTCGTGGCTGTGAAGCGGGCGCTGCTGCCTCACAAGCAACAGGAAATGGACGTGTTGGATCAACTCAGGCTCAGTTCAGATACCCGCGATTGGACAAGCACAGGGATGGCCGGCGGCATTCGATTTCTATGGCAATGCGCCTTGGCCTGTATGCAGCTTGCTCGGCTGAATTCCGGGGGCAGGGTCGCTGCGGGCGAAGCCTGGCGATGCCGTTTGCCCAAGCCGCTAATCTGGATGGCGGGCAATCCTTCTTTCCGCGATGCGTATTTCGAATTGCGTTATTGCCTGGGTCGGCCGGCTCCACCCGGGCGTTAGCAGCGAAGCATGCTGTTCGCTAGCTACGCTCGATGCGGGCTTTTCATTTACGCCGCATCACCGCGTGTAGCGGCCTGTTTCAGAATGTGGGCCAGCCTGCGTGGGATTCTGTGTTTGCGATGCCAAATGTCTTTTAGTTTCATCGCCACGGGATAAGCCCGTCTCAGGTAGCGTCGCATGCTAGCTATAACATACGCCAGACCCTTTGCCGATGGCGCTAGACGCGCGAGACTGGCGCGGCAAGTGTTTGCCGTGGCCATATCGTTTTGTTCGCGGGCGCGCCTTTCTTTCAGGCGCAGAAAGTCTTCGAATTTCGTCGACATTCGGGGAAAGAAAGTTTCAATACGTTGCAGTATCTGGTCCGCAATGTCCTCTTGTCCCCGCCGTAATGCGCATTTTGCCTCGCGAATCTTCGGCTCCAATAGAAACGCCATTTCCTTGTCGGCATAACGATTATCAACGTAAAACCGATAAGTAGTTGCATCGGGCGCCAGCCACTGCGCGCGTTCCCACTCCCAGCTTCGGACGTCGATTGCATCGTCTATACCGGGGCCGGGGCCGTTAGATTGTGATGGGGACCCCGCCAAACCTTGTTCCAGCAGACGCATCAGCATTACAGTACTCTCGGGTTCGTAAACCAGGATCTGTCGCGGCGCTGCAAACGGCAGGCGCTCGGCGCCGAGCGGAATCCGGTAAGCTTTGCAGGAAGCCGGTGTCATTCTGGTAATGAAATACGGCGTTTCTGTAAAATTGGCCATGGCGGCAAAGCCGCTGGACGTACCCATAAACAAATTGCATTTTGTGACCAGCGTCAGTTCATGCCCCAGTCCCAGCCCCAGTGTTCGCAAACTCAAAACGTTGGGTAGTCGCAGGAACTCGATGGGCTTTTCCTGCAGCCGCCCCAGCAAAATGAAAATTACGTCCGGATGCTTTGCTTCCGCGTCGTGCAGGAATTGATACCAGTCCAGAACGTCGGAGTCGCGCGCGTAGGAGTGTTTACCTCCATAGCCCGCGTCCAGACGCCGCAGACGCGTGTGAACCGTGACGATCCGCTTGCCGGCAAGGCGGGTGGTGATCAACCCTTTGATATCGGGCTCACACCCGATGCTGGGGCGTAACAAGGGAATCCTGCCTTGTTCGGCGGCAAAGGCATTTATGCGCTCGTGGGTGTGTATCGTTTGCGTAAAGTATTCGATGATGGCAGCTTCATTCTGGCGCTGCGCCAGGATGCTTAAGTACGCGCGGACAGCGTCCGTGTTTGACGCTTTGTTCTGCATTTCTTCCTGCAGCCGCGTCAGCATTTCTTCGCGCGATCGGTACACCAGCAAGTTTCCCAATTTTGGATGGGTTCCAAATGCGCCGTAGAGGTCGCTGAAAAACAAGCCACAGTTTTCCGGAGTTACCAGGTCGCGCTGGTAGATGCTCGAGGGATATCGCGCATCATGACAGATATAGATATCCACCTTCGCGCACCCAGCATTTTCACATTCGACGGCGGTTTGCACGTTCCAGGTCAGCACATCGCCCAGCGCATACGGCATGAACTCGAAGTCGTATATGGCACAAAGCGTAGTAGCAGGCATGGCAGCAATTACCATCCTTGATTCCTGATCATCACGGCGTGTTATTGCCGCACATCTTCGGGAGCGACGAATGAAAGTGACAATCCGGACAATCGATTCCGGATGGACTGTGCGACGGGTTTTACGAAGGCCAAATACAAAGTTACACCTGCAGGCAATTCAGCGGGTTTCAGTATAGGACGTCCCATATGCGTGTGGCCTTCCCGGGCTGGATCTTCATCCACGAAATACTCGACACAGTCGCCAAGTCCATTGGCGAGCCAGGTCGCCGCAACCGAGGTGCCGAATATGGCAAAGCGTCCTGAACGGCTCGATTTCAGTGCGTGGTCAAGCATGCCAGCCAGCCAATTAACATCTGCCTGGGTTCTTCTCAAAGACGCTTGCGGATCGCAGGCATAGGATGAGGACAAGTCTGAATGCCGTGACGCGATCAGCGAGATCTCCTTATGTACCCAATCCGTTGTTATGAAAGCCACCTGCAGCTCGGCACGAGTGGTGATTTGGGTCAGTGATTCCGGCGTGAAATGACAAAGGTGATCCGCCACCACCAGGTCGAACGGTGTCTTTTCGGCGTTATTGACTTGCACAAATAGACTGCCATCGACCGTCATCCGGCTTCTCAGCGTACGTAGCATCGCTAGCGGTTCCGTGAAGTGCTCAAGCGAATGGATGAGGGTGAGGAGATCGAATTCCATCGACAATTGTTCTGGCGGGACTGTGAAAAGCTTCTCGAAGCGCGGTATCGCACTGAGCGCCCGCTTCTTTCGGTCATCGAGGTCCAGGCCAAACAAGCGCCAGCCACTGCTTGCACCTGAGAAGGCGCTCAGCATGGCGCCACTGCCGGCGCCGACGTCAAGCAATGTACCTTGCGGCTGTAGCACTCCCGAACTCAGGAGGTGTCGCGCAAGAATTTCACAACGCCCGCTTGGACTTCCGCTCACCGGATCAAAGACGACTTGATCGTTCGCCGCTGACTGATGATACATTGCGTAATCACGGTAGATTTCGCCAATCTCCCCGAGCCATTGCGCATCCGCGATTTTCTGGACAAGGCCACAGCTCATGCAGACGAACAGCCGCCCTCCCGATCGAAACGGCTTGCTGTCTGACGTCACTCGCGGAAGGCTGGAGAAGCCCGCAATTTCATGCAAGCTCTGCGCATTGCACGATTGGCAGCGGTGTTGGATCAATGTGGAGATGTTCACAATGGGCTTTGCAATATAGGAATTCTGCTCGACTTACGGGGCGATGCTATGCCTGTAACGCAGCCTGATTCAAGTGCGTGGAATTGCAGTAGGGCGGGGAATCCAGTAGACTCTTTTTGCTGGCTTGCTACAAACAAACCCGTGATTTTACAGGCTATTTCTGATGCTGCACGTTGCAAAATATTTCGATCAGGTGAAGGCCGTCGCCGCGAGCATAGACCAGGCCGCGGTAGAGACGATGGCGCATGCCCTCGTCTTGTTGCGGGAGAATGGCGGCAGACTATTTTTTATTGGTGCCGGAGGCAGCGCCGGCAATTGCGGACACGCCGTGAATGATTTTAGGAAGTTATGTGGCATAGAAGCTTACGCGCCTACAGACAATGTATCCGAATTAACGGCCCGCACCAATGATGAGGGCTGGGAAACGGTCTTTGCGGCATGGTTGGTGACCAGCAAGCTTTCTGATAAAGACGGAATTTTTGTGTTTTCGGTCGGCGGCGGGGATCTGGAACGCAATGTAAGCCCTAATATCGTGAGAGCGCTGGAACTCGCCAGGAAGCGTGGAGCAAAGATTTTCGGCGTGGTCGGACGCGATGGCGGATTTACCAGGAAGGTTGGCCATCACGTAGTTGTGATACCGACTGTCGATCCGGCATTGGTCACGCCGCACACCGAGGCCTTTCACGCAGTAGTTTGGCATTGCCTGGTATCTCATCCCGCGCTTCAGCAAAATGCAACCAAGTGGTAGCTATGGCAACATTTTCGAGGGCTTGCGTCTTCGCCGCCGGAAGTTAATGCGTCTATGCAGTCTCGCCTGACTTCGATGGAAGGACGTCGGGGTGTATTTCTTGATCGTGATGGTGTGCTTAACCGGTGTGAGGTGCATAACGGTAAGCCCTACGCGCCACGCCATCTGAAAGATTTCCGACTGCTGCCCCGAGCGGCTGCCGCAGTTGGTGATTTAAAGCGTGCCGGATTGCTGATAATTGTTGTTACAAATCAGCCTGATATTGGCAATGGTCTGACGCGCCCGGCGGAGCTGGAGGCGATGCACGACAAACTCAGACAGGCGATGCCAATTGACCATGTGATGGTGTGTCCCCATCGACAGGATGAGGCATGTGAATGCCGTAAGCCTAAGCCAGGTATGCTATTCGCGGCGGCGAAGCGATGGAAAATTGACCTGGCCAAGAGCTTTATGGTCGGCGACCGGTGGGGCGATATCGTTGCTGGGCAGGCTGCCGGCTGCTATACTGTTATGGTAAATCGTGGGTATAAAGAGCCCCGGCTAGCCACACCCGATAGCTGTGCAAAGTCGCTCGCATCTGCTGCGCGCTTGATCCTTTCCCTAGTCTAAATTCTGGATCCCCTCCATGGCCTCCGTTGACAAGCTGGGTGTAAAAATATTTGCCGACGGCGCTGATTTCGACGGCATCATGAAAATGTACGCGAATCCGCTGATCAAGGGATTTACTACAAACCCTACCTTGATGCGCAAAGCCGGCGTAACGGACTACGAAGCGTTTGCCCGCAAACTGCTCGCGGCAGTGCCGGACCGTCCAGTTTCTCTGGAGGTTTTTGCCGATGATTTTGAGGCCATGGAAAAGCAGGCGCTTGCCATTGCCTCCTGGGGCAGGAACGTCAATGTAAAAATTCCGGTCACTAACAGCAAGCGCGAGTTTGCCGGCCCCTTAATCCGCAAGCTTTCGGCAGCGGGTGTTTCACTTAATGTCACGGCAGTGTTTACGCTGGATCAGGTTCGGCGCGTCACGGAATGTCTCGCCGACGGGACGCCCGCTATCGTATCGGTGTTTGCCGGCCGTATAGCCGATACGGGTATCGATCCTGTGCCACTCATGGCGGACGCGGTGCGGGTTCTGAAAGCGAAGCCGAAAGCGGAGTTGATTTGGGCCAGTCCGCGTGAACTGCTGAATATTTTTCAGGCGGATGCCATTGGCTGTCACATCATCACGGTAACCAACGACATTATCGGCAAGCTGAACCTGGTCGGAAAAGACCAGGACGAATACTCGCTGGAAACCGTGCAGATGTTTTACCGCGACGCCACGGCCGCGGCATTTTCGATCAATACAGGCAATTCTGGCACGCAGCACAAGTACGCGGCCGGCTAAGCTTGTTTCTTTTTTCGTTTAACGCAGAGGAAGCATGAAAAACATCCTAATCACGGGAGGAGCGGGCTATGTCGGAAATGTATTGACGCCGCAACTTCTAAGCGCGGGCTACAACGTAACGGTTTACGACACGTTCTGGTACGGCAACCTGCTGCCCAAACACCCGAACCTCAAACTGGTCGAAGGCGACATCCGCGACACGGCAAAGCTGGCAGAGGCATTCAAAGGTATCGATGACGTTATTTCGCTAGCCTGCATTTCCAACGATGCCAGCTTCGAGCTCGACGAGAAACTCAGCACGAGTGTCAACCTCGATGCGTTTGAGCCGATGGTAATCGCGGCCAAGAAAGCGGGGGTTAAGCGTTTTGTGTATTGTTCCTCGAGTTCCGTATACGGCGTATCTGACAAGCCTGAAGTGACCGAGGATCATCCGCTGGTACCCGTTTCGCTCTATAACAAATACAAGGGTATGTGCGAGCCTTTGCTGTGGAAACATCAGGGACCCGGATTTACCTGCGTGGCCATACGGCCGGCGACGGTCTGCGGCTATAGTCCGCGCACGCGCCTCGATCTGTCTGTAAACATACTGACCAACCACGCAATCAACAACAACAAGATTACCGTGTTCGGAGGCAGCCAACTGCGGCCCAACCTGCACATCCAGGACATGTGCGATCTGTACCAATTGTTGCTTGAACTGCCCGCGGAAAAAATTTCCGGGCAGACGTTTAATGCCGGCTATCAGAATCAAAGCATCATGGATATCGCCAAGGCTGTGCGCAAGGTTGTGAAGGAGGAGTTCCCGGAGAAAGGCGAAATTGATATCGTAACGACGCCTAGCGATGACATTCGCTCCTACCACATCAATTCTGACAAGATCGCGCGCGTGATTGGCTTTAAGCCGAAACACAGCATAGAGGATGCGGTCCGCGATTTGTGCAAGGCATTCAAGGCGGGCAAGCTGCCGAACAGCTTTGATGACGACATCTATTTCAATGTCAAACGCATGAAGCGTCTCGGCATCAAATGAGCGGTAAGCCCGTAGCCGTGGTGACCGGAGGGGCGGGCTTCATCGGAAGCCACATGGTCGACAACCTCCTCGCGCACGGCTACCGGGTTCGCGCACTCGACAATCTGGTTTCGGGAAGAGAAAGCAATATCGCGCACTTGTCCGCAAACGCTGACTTCAGCTTCGAGCAGGCGGATATACGCGACCTTGAGCCCGGACACGCATTGTTCAAGGACGCGCGTCAGGTCATACACTTCGCCGGTATCGGCGACATCGTCCCTTCCATCGAGCGGCCGATGGAATACATGTCGGCGAATGTCCAGGGAACGGTGCATGTATTGGAATGCGCGCGGCACGCCAAAGTACAAAAGCTGGTCTATGCGGCATCGTCTTCGTGCTACGGGCTGGCCGCGGTGCCTACCCGCGAAGACCACCCGTTGCTGCCCGAACATCCCTATGCGCTCAGCAAATACATGGGCGAACAAGCCTGTTTCCATTGGCACAACGTGTATGGACTGCCGGTCAATTCCATTCGGATGTTCAATGCTTACGGCACGCGCGTCCGCACCACGGGCGCGTATGGCGCGGTATTTGGCGTGTTTTTCAAGCAGAAACTAGCCGGAAAACCCTATACGGTGGTGGGCGATGGCACGCAAAAGAGGGATTTTCTTTATGTGACGGACGTAGCGGAGGCATTCCGTCTGGCTTGCGAAACCGAAAAGACCGGGGAAATCTGGAATCTCGGGGCCGGCAATCCGCAGACCGTGAACCGGCTAACAGAGTTGCTGGGCGGCGAACGCGTGTACATACCCAAACGTCCCGGCGAACCGGATTGCACCTGGGCCGACATTTCAAAGATTTCCCGCGACCTGGGGTGGAAACAACTGGTTCCGTTCGAGGAAGGCGTTGCCAGGATGATGCAGGAGATCGATGTCTGGCGGGATGCCCCGCTGTGGGATCCCAAATCCATTGAGCAAGCCACCAAAACCTGGTTTCAGTATCTGGGCAAGGCACAGTAAATGTTGGCATCGCTAAGCGAACAATATCGCCACAAGATCAAGACGGTTGATGATCTGAAAGCGATCATCGGCCCGCGTCCGCGCAGTAAGAAAGTCATCATGTGCCACGGCGTGTTTGATGTGGTGCATCCGGGACATCTGCGCCATCTGATTTACGCCAAAAGCAAGGCGGACATTCTGGTCACCAGCATTACCGCCGACATGCATATCAGCAAGGGTACGTACCGGCCCCATGTACCGCAGGACCTGCGCGCGCTGAATCTGGCTGCTTTTGAACTGGTCGACTATGTGGTGATCGACCAGAACGCAACGCCGCTCGAAAATATTGCCAATCTGCAACCGGATTTTTTTGCCAAGGGATACGAGTACACCGCGAACGGTGTGGCACCGAAGACGCAGGAAGAGTCCGAGATCCTGCATCGATATGGCGGTGAAGTCATCTTCACCCCGGGTGACATCGTTTACTCGTCGTCGAGCCTGATCAACCTCGCCCCACCTGCGATTCGCACGGAAAAGCTGCTCACTTTTATGGAGGCCGAGAAGCTCACATTCGATTCTTTGCGCGAAAGTCTCGCCCAGCTCAAAGGCAGACGCGTGCATGTGATCGGCGACACCATAGTCGACAGCTATACACAGACTGCGATGATAGGCGGCCAGACCAAAACGCCGACGATGAGTGTGCTTTACGAACGGCGCGACGATTTCATCGGCGGCGCCGCCATCGTTGCCGAGCATTTGCGCGCCGCCGGCGCCGAAGTCACTTTTTCCACGGTGCTTGGGGACGACAAGCTCAAGGAATTTGTGCTTGAGGGTCTGGCCAAGTCCGGCGTGCAATGCAATGCGATCATAGACGCGACGCGCCCGACCACCAACAAGAACGCGATCGTCGCAGGCGGCTACCGCTTGCTGAAAATCGACACGCTGGATAATCGCTCGATTTCCGATGACATAGTACAGGCGCTGTGCAACGCCATTTCCGGGACGGCGAGCGACGCCGTGGTATTCAGCGATTTCCGGCACGGCATCTTCAACCGGCGCACCATCCCCAGACTGATAGCGGCGATACCCAAGGATGTGTACCGGGTGGCGGACAGCCAGGTCGCAAGCCGCTGGGGTAATATCACCGAGTTCAAGGGATTCGATCTGATCACGCCGAACGAACGCGAGGCGCGCTTCGCGCTCGCCGACCAGGATTCCGGCATCCGTCCCCTGGCGTCTGCGTTGTATGACGCCGCCGAGTGCAAGACGCTGATCCTTAAGCTCGGCGAACGCGGTGTGCTCACCTGTCGCAACAGCAACCATGAATCACTGGATTCTTTCGTGGTGGTAGACAGTTTTGTTGACCGGGTAGTCGATGCAGTCGGCGCCGGCGATGCGCTGCTTGCCTACGCAACGCTTTCAAAACTCGTCACCGGATCGGATGCAGTGGCTACGATACTCGGCTCGCTGGCAGCGGCTTGCGAATGTGAATACGACGGTAATATCCCGATAACGCCCGACGACGTTCTGCGCAAGATCGATGACATCGAGCGGCAGGCGCATTACGCCTGATTCAGCAGGCGCCCCCATGCGTGTGATCGTCGTCGGCCTTGGCGTTCAGGGGCATAAACGCCGCAAGTTTGCAGGGACCGATTTTGTCGCCGCCGTTGATCCGGCCAATCCGGAAGCCGGGTACCGACGGATTGAGGATGTGCCGCTCGCAAGCTACGATGCCGCGTTGGCGTGCATACCCGATGAGCCGAAGATCGAGGTGCTCAGCTACCTGCTCGGCAATTGCAAGCATGTACTTGTCGAGAAACCGCTGTGGTCTGCCAAAGACAGCGAAATCCGCAAGCTGGAGAAGATCGCTCGGGCGAAACAGGTGGTCTGCTACACGGCCTACAACCATCGCTTCGAACCGCACTATGTACGCATGCGTGACCTGCTGCAGTCAGGTACGTTAGGGACTATTTACCGCTGCCGCATGTTTTACGGCAATGGCACAGCCCGCCTCGTGCGTGACTCTGCCTGGCGCGACCAGGGTGCCGGGGTGCTCCCGGATCTGGGTTCGCATCTTCTGGACACGGCTAAGTTCTGGTTTGGCGATCTCGGCCACAAATTTCGGGTGATATCGGCTAACTGCTACGAAAATAAATCGCCCGATCACGCGGTAATCATGTCGCACGGCGCGCTGCCATCCCTAGAGTTCGAGATGACCTTGCTGTCGTGGCGCAATCACTTTACCTGCGACATCTTCGGCGAGAAAGGTAGCGCGCATATTCGTTCCCTGTGCAAATGGGGGCCAACTACGTTTACCCGTCGCACCCGGGTGTTGCCCTCGGGCCGGCCGGCTGAGGAAGTCGAGACCCTGGAGCAGGAAGATCCCACCTGGGCGCTCGAGTACGCGCATTTCAAGGTGCTGTGTGAACGGAGAGAACCAACCGACCTTTCAAACGACCTCTGGCTCAACCGCGTACTGCGCGATCTGGGAAAAGTGGCGATAACGGAGGCGGCGCGATGACCAAGCCCATCATCGGTTTTGCCGGCATGACGCATCTTGGCATTAACTCCGCAGCCGCGGCATTAGGCCATGGGTTTGAAACCGTCTGCTTTGACCCTGATCGCAGCGTGATCGCACGACTTAAAGCGGGCGAGCTACCGGTAATCGAACCCGGATTGCCGGAATTGCTGCGGCTACATGCTGCGCATGCGGTTTATACCGATCAGGTGCCGGATCTCGCACGCTGCTCCGTTATCTATATCGCGGCCGACGTGCCCACCGACGACGCCGGCCAGAGCGATCTGTCGGAGATACGTGCGCTGATCGGGCAGGTTGCTGCTGCGCGCGGCGCGGGCGCAACGCTAGTAGTGCTATGCCAGGTGCCGCCGGGCTTCACGCGCGGCCTGGATCTGCCGCATCCGCATCTCTATTATCAGGTGGAAACATTGGTGTTCGGGCAGGCCGTTGAGCGCGCGATGCATCCGGAGCGCTTCATCATCGGATGTGCCGAGCCGGGCGCGCTGCTGCCGGATTCCTACCGGCAATTTCTGGAGTCGTTCGCCTGTCCGCTGCTACCGATGCGTTACGAAAGCGCGGAGCTTGCGAAGATCGCTATCAATTGCTGTCTTGTGTCGTCAGTGACGGTTGCCAATACGCTGGCCGAACTGAGCGAGCGTATCGGCGCCAACTGGCACGAAATCGTGCCGGCGCTCAAGCTCGATCGCCGCATCGGCCAGTACGCATATTTAGCGCCGGGTCTGGGACTCGCCGGCGGCAACCTCGAGCGCGATCTCGCAACTGTGTTGCGTCTGGCCGGTGAGACCGGCAGCGAAGCCGGATTGATCCAGTCTTTTGTCGATAACAGCCGGCATCGCAGAGACTGGGTGCTGGTTACCCTGCACCGCGAGGTATTCGCCCGCGATCCGAACGTGTGCATCGCGATTCTCGGCCTCGCGTATAAGGAAAACACCCATTCAACGAAGAATTCGCCATCGCTTTCGTTGATAGAGCAACTTAAGCCTTGGCACCTGCGGGTGCATGATCCTGTGGTATCGGCACAGGTAATCGATCATCCAATGATCAGCGCCAGCGATTCAGCGCTGGACGCGGCGGCACAAGCCGACGTCCTGGTGGTAATGACGCCGTGGTCGGCATATCGCGAGCTGAAAGCGGCGGAACTAGCAAGCGTGATGAAAGGCAGGATGATCATCGATCCGTACCGGGTGTTCGATGGCGCTTCATTGGCTGCAGCTGGCTTTCACTATTTCACGCTCGGCGCGATGCCGATGAAAATATAAATTAAATCATATGCTTACGCACATTAATGCAGTTCCAACCAACCCTGAGCGTGTAGTGATCGTCGGTGCCGGCGGCTTCGTCGGCGGGGCCATCCGAAAGAAACTTGTAGCTGACAAAGCGAAGCTGCTGGCATTGACGCGCCACGAACTCGATCTGCTGAAAGAGGGTGCGGCGGAAAAACTGGCGCAGATGCTGCAGCCAACGGACAGCCTGGTTATGGTATCCGCGATCGCACCGGTGAAGACAGTGCCCATGCTGATGCAGAACCTCAAAATGGCTGAAGCGGTGTGCGACGCACTGGCTGCAATGCCAATAGCACATGTCGTCTACATCAGTTCCGACGCGGTGTATGCCGACGACGCCAATCCGGTCAGCGAGAGCTCGCATTGCGCACCGTCGACGCTGCATGGAATGATGCATGCTGCGCGTGAGCTGATGCTGAAGAGCGCGAGTGCTGCGCCGTTCGCAGCGCTGCGGCCGACACTGATCTACGGCGCAGCCGACCCGCACAGCGGCTACGGCCCCAACCGCTTCCGGCGTCAAGCCGGCAAGGCCGAGCCCATCACCATTTTCGGCGAGGGCGAAGAGCGCCGCGATCATATACTGATCGACGACGTTGCAGCCTTGGCCGTGCTAATACTGACGCATAAGAGCAGCGGCGCGCTCAACGCGGTGACCGGAATTTCAACGTCGTTTCACGATATCGCGCAGATAATAGCCAAACTGCACGGCGGCACGGTAAAAAGCGTGCCGCGACCCGGCCCGCGGCCGCACCTGCTGCACCGTTTTTTCGACATCACCAATTGCCTCAAGGCGTTTCCCGATTTCAGATTTACGCCACTTGAAGACGGACTGACCCGGGTAAAAGCTGCGGCATAGGAGACGACGATGGCCGAAATAGATTTGCTGGCGCGCCTGCCCAAAACCAAGCGCAATATTGAAAAGCGCAAGCAAGCGCAAACCGCGGAAAATATTGCGATTTCCCGTCAATATGGCGAACAGTATTTCGACGGTCCGCGGGAAGTCGGTTATGGCGGCTACCGCTATGATGGACGATGGATACCGATAGCCGAGGACATCATCCGTCATTTCAGGCTGAAACCAGGCGACCGTATTCTTGATGTAGGATGCGCAAAAGGGTTTCTGGTCAAGGATCTGATGAAAGTGTGCCCCGGCCTTGAAGCTTTCGGACTCGATATATCGGAGTATGCCCTGATGCATTGCGAGCCTGAGGTCGTGGGGCGGCTGCACCTAGGTAGCGGCGACAAGCTGCCGTTTCCCGACAACAGTTTCAATGCGGTCATTTCGATCAACACCACGCATAATTTCGAACGGGCGGATGCGGTGCGCGCGGTGCGCGAAATCGAGCGCCTTGCTCCAGGCCGTGGTTTCATTCAGGTTGATTCGTATCGCACGCCTGAGCAGCGCGAGCTTTTCCTGAGTTGGGTGCTGACCGCCAAGTTTCACGATTATCCTGGCGGCTGGATCAATCTGTTTGATGAAGCGGGCTATAGCGGTGATTGGTACTGGACGATCTTATAGTTTTTAAGCATCTGTTTCTAAAGGATATTTAATGAAGACCTATGCTGTACTCGGCGCCGGAGGCTCGTTCGGTATCCACACCGCCCTCTACCTGCTCGACCATGCTGATCCGAAAAAGGTAATCGGCATAGGCCGCAATCCGCTACGACCAGAACCGTTTTCCCTGAATATCGAGAAGCGGAAAAACTTTCGCTATCACGCGTATCACATCACCTACGAACTGGATTCGGTGATGGAAGTCCTCGATAAAGAAAAACCGGAGGTCATCATTAATTATGCCGCGCAAGGCGAAGGCGCGGTATCGTGGAAGAAATCCTGGCGTTTCTTCGAGACCAATTCCATGGCACTCGCCAAATTGAGCGAGGAACTCATGTCTCGCGATTACGTGGAACGCTTTATCCAGATAGGCACCTCCGAACTCTATGGCTCGGTCGATTTCGCGGCCAAGGAAACCACACCGATACAAGCCACCAGTCCATACGCAGCATCCAAGGCGGCATTTGACATGTATCTGATATCGGCGCACCGCTTTCTGAAGTTTCCGATGAACATCATCCGGCCGTCGAATGCTTACTGTCCCGGGCAATTGCTGCATCGCGTGATACCGAAGACTGTCATTTGCGGCCTGACGGGCAAGAAATTGCCGTTGCAGGGCGGCGGGCGGGCCGAGAAATCGTACATCCATGCGCGGGACCTGGCTCGTGCGATACTGCTTGTGTCGGAGAAGGCGCCGTTGGGAGCGATTTACAACGCAGGTCCGAAGGATCCGACCTCGATACGTCGCGTCGTCGAATTGACTGCACAGGCGTTGGGCATGCCCTTTGAACAACTTTGTGAAATAACTGAAGACCGGTTGGGGCAGGATTCGCGTTACTGGCTGGATTCCAGCGCAATCATGAACGATGTCGGCTGGGAACCGCAGATCAGCTGGGAAGAGGGACTGGCCGAGATGGTCAGCTGGGGTCGGAAATACCTAGACCAACTGCGTGACTGGCCGATGGATTATGTATTGCGTGCTTAAAGTGACCACCTCAAAACAATGAATAGAGAGCAAGCGGGTAGCGTGTTCGATGCCGCAGCGGCCCGACGACGCTGCCTAGCATATCGCCGCCGCATACTGGATGTGTCGCAACAGGTCACTGCACTGCATGTGGCACCCGCATTTTCCTGCCTGGAAATGGTAGATGTTGTGTACAACGGCCTGATGCGGCGGGATGCGGCGACCTGCGGCGTAGCGTTTTCCGACAGCTTCGTCATGTCGAAGGGCCACGGTTGCCTTTCGCAGTACATCATCCTCGAAGAACTGGGCATCCTTACGCGGGATGACATTGCCGCCTATTGCACGCCTCTGGGCCGATTGGGCGCGCATCCCGACTACGGCGTGCCCGGCATCGAAGCCTCCACCGGTTCACTGGGCCACGGCATGGGCATATGCACCGGCATGGCCTATGCCGAAAAAATCAAGGGGACGGACCGCCGCATTTTTGTCGTTTTGTCCGACGGAGAAATGCAGGAAGGATCGACCTGGGAATCGATGATGATGGCCGCCAACCTCGGACTTGATAATCTTGTTGCCCTGCTCGACCTTAATGACTTCCAGGGGCTGGGCAGGACATCCGAAACCCATCCCAGTTTTTATCCGATACTGGATAAGGTGCGCGCTTTCGGCTGGGAGACGGTGGAAGTGAATGGGCATGACGCGGCGGCAGTGCATCAGGCGATCCTTGCTCGCAGCGGCAAGAAGCCGTTCTTTGTGGTGGGCAAAACCGTCAAAGGCAAAGGTGTTTCATATATGGAAAACGTGCCCATCTGGCACTACCGATCACCCAATACGGACGAGTATCTGAAAGCGCTTGCGGAACTCACGGAAGTGGCATCATGAGAAATACCTTCGCCAATACTTTTTTCGAGGCGGGCAAACAGGATCCTCGCCTTTGCGTCGTGGTTGCCGATATTTCTCCCGCGGGTGCCATGGATAAATTCCGGCAGACCTTTCCGCAACGCTTCGTCAACACCGGCGTTGCCGAACAGGTCATGATCGGCATGTGTGCCGGCATGGCGCTGCGCGGGCTCAGGCCGTTTGCCTACACCATTGCCACCTTCACGCTGTTCCGGCCGTTCGAGTTTGTGCGGGATGATCTGTGTTATCACAATCTGCCAGTCACCATTGTGGGCATCGGCGGCGGAGTGACTTACTCCACCTTGGGCGGAACGCACCATGCACAGGAAGACGTGGCCATAGCGAGCGCGATACCGAACATGGCGGTGATAGCGCCTTGCGACCCTGCGGAAACCACCGCTGCCACGCTTTGGTGTGTGAAGCAGGAACGGGGGCCGGTCTATTTGCGGCTGGGTAAAGCGGGCGAACCGGATATTACTTCTAACGCGGCAGACGCTTTCGAATTTGGAAAAATTCGCTACCTGCAGCGCGGGAGGGATGTTTGTATCATCGGCTACGGTTCAATTCTGAAACTGGGCAAGGAACTGGCCGAGCGCCTGGAGCGTCAGGGCAAGAGCGTGTCGCTAATTTCTGCGCACACCGTCAAGCCTTTCGATTTCGATGGCGTAGCCGCCGCTCTGGCATCGCATAAGCAGGTAATCGTTATCGAAGAAATGGTGCCTCACGGCGGACTCGCTTCGCGTGTCAAAGAAGTGGCGTGGGACACGCGTGCCTCATGCCGCATCGAATGTTTTACCCTGCGGGACAACTTCATCCACAACTACGGTTCGCACGCCGACCTTTTGGCTGCGCATGGCCTTGATCTCAAGACTATTTCAGTAAAGCTGGGACTATAGAGTGGCCAACATCCGCCGGCTAACCAGTTAGTTTGCTGATTCCCGTTTCGCGCATAAAATTATTGAGTTGCACTTCCCAGGGCGGCATCTCGACGCCGAATATGCGCTTGATTTTCTCTTTACTCGTTGCAGCATTCAGTGGTCGCGCCGCTGGCAAAGGGTAATTTTCGGTAGTGGTGGCAACGATATCAGCCCATTCTGACGGGTTGCCGGAGAGCGCTTTTGCGGCATCTATTATTTTCTTCGCGAACTCAAAGCGTGATGCGTAGCCGCTTGCCGAAAGATGGTACAGCCCGCTCTGTTCGCCTGGGCTGTTAAATTTTTTCAGCAACTCGGCGGTCGACTTTGCCAATTCACGCGCCGATGTCGGTGACCCGATCTGATCGTTTACGACCGCAATTTCCTTTCTTATTCTGCCTAGTCGCAGCATGGTCAGAACGAAATTTGTGCCGCGGACACTGTAAATCCAACTGGCACGCAATATCAGATGTTTGCATCCGGTGGCGCGGATTGCCTGCTCTCCTGCAAGTTTGGACTTGCCGTATACATTGACGGGATTGGCCTTATCTTCTTCCACATAAGGTTCCGAGCACATACCGTCATATACATAGTCCGTCGAATAGTGAACGAGAAGCGCGTCTAGGCGGCTCGCTTCCTCCGCCAAAATGCCAGGCGCGGTCGCATTAACCAGCATGGCAACCGCAGCTTCATTCTCTGCCTTGTCAACAGTGGTGTATCCGGCGGCGTTGACAATAATGGCCGGTGAGATTTCGCGAATTGTCTTGCGAATAGCGTCCGCTTGAGTCAGATCCATTTGCGTACGATCAAGCGCCAGAAGGTTGCCGCATGGCAGCAGGGCATTTTGCAACTCTGAACCAACCTGACCGTTCTTGCCAACCAGTAAAATAGTCGTCACAGAACAATCTCGGTCGCCAGGAATGCGACGATCATGCTGGCGGAAATTCCTGCAATGTATCACTTAGATATTTACCATAGCCATTGTTCCCCATGGATCTGGTAAGGGCGACCAGAGCATCTGCGGTAATGTACCCCATGCGATAGGCGATTTCTTCAGGGCAGGCAATCTTGAGACCCTGGCGTTTTTCCATAGTCTCGATAAACATCGAGGCCTCCAACAAAGATGCATGTGTACCGGTATCGAGCCAAGCGACGCCGCGGCCCAGCACGCTGGCCGCGAGTTCGCCGCGACGCAAGTATTCGTTGTTGAGGTCGGTGATTTCAAGTTCACCTCGTGCAGACGGTTTCAGACCGCGGGCGATATCGACGACCTTATTGTCATACACAAAGAATCCGGTAACTGCATATTTTGACTTCGGGTATTTGGGTTTTTCCTCGATCGAGATCACTTTCCGATTCTTGTCGAATTCGACTACGCCCGAGCGTTCCGGGTCCTGAACTTGGTAAGCGAATATCGTGGCCCCTGTCGTTCTTTCCATGGCCACTTTCATGTCTCGTGTCAGGTCGTGGCCGTAAAAGATGTTGTCGCCGAGTATCAACGCACATGACCCTTTTCCAATAAAATCGGCGCCGATAATAAATGCCTGAGGTAATCCGTCAGGTGATGGCTGCACGGCATAGGAAAGATTAATTCCCCACTTACGCCCGTCGCCGAGTAATTGTTCAAACCGCGGCGTATCCTGCGGTGTGGAAATCAGCAAAATATCGCGGATACCCGCGAGCATGAGAGTGGACAGCGGATAGTAAACCATCGGCTTGTCGTACACTGGCAGCAATTGTTTAGATACAACCTGTGTCGCAGGGTACAAGCGCGTGCCGGACCCCCCTGCCAGTATGATGCCTTTCATGGAACGTTCCTGTTATCGTAGTTGCGTGAAATCCAGCTGCGATAGGCGCCGCTGGTGACGTTTTCTACCCATGCAGTATTGCTAAGATACCATGCTACTGTTTTTCGCAGTCCACTTTCAAACTTTTCGGTGGGTGCCCAACCGAGTTCAGTCTGGGTTTTTGAAGCGTCAATGGCATAGCGATGGTCGTGTCCGGGGCGGTCTGTTACAAAAGAAATCAACCGCGCATGCGGCGCACCGGCAGAATGCAATGTATCGAGGGTAGCGCACAGCGCATGAACGACTTCCAGATTGGTCTTTTCGCTGTTGCCGCCAATGTTATACGTTTCGCCCGGTCGGCCGTGCTTCAGTGCGGTACGAATGCCGCTGCAGTGGTCGCTTACATAGAGCCAGTCGCGAACGTTCTTTCCGTCGCCATAGACGGGCAGCGGTTGGCCCTGCAATGCGTTGCGTATCATAAGGGGAATCAATTTTTCGGGAAATTGTAGTGGACCGTAGTTGTTAGAACAGTTGGTGGTAATCGTGGGCAGACCATAGGTATGATGGTAAGCGCGTACCAAATGATCGGATGCCGCTTTGGACGCCGCATAGGGGCTGTTAGGCGCATAAGCCGTGGTTTCCGAAAATGCGGGATCTTTCGGCCCCAGAGAACCATACACCTCGTCGGTCGATACGTGAAGAAAACGAAAGCGTATCCTTTCGGCTCGCGGTAACGCAGACCAATAGATACGTGCCGCTTCCAATAGATTGAATGTGCCCACAACATTCGTTTGCACAAATTCCCCCGGGCCAAGAATAGATCGGTCTACATGGCTTTCGGCCGCAAAGTGAACAATCGCATCGGGCTTGTATTGATCGAGCAATCCGGAAACTTGAGCGCGGTCGTTGATATCGCCGTGGACAAAAACATGGCGGAAATCGTGCGCGATGCTCGCGAGGTTTTCGAGATTACCCGCATAGGTCAGTTTGTCAAGATTGATAACTGGTGAATTTTCGGTTGCTATCCATTCAAGAACAAAATTGGCGCCGATGAATCCGGCGCCGCCGGTGACAAGTATCATGATTGAGAAGTAGGTTGTATGCGTGAAGGGTAGGCAATTCGCGGCACCGATGCTAGTCTAGCCACTTGGCGCCTCGGGTGAAATGCCCATTATAACAAATAGATGCAGCATGACATGCCGCGTATTTTGCTGATTAAGATCTCGTCGCTGGGCGACGTCGTGCACAACCTGCCAGTTGTGAGTGATGTGATTGAGCACATTGCCGGCGTTCAGATCGACTGGGTGATCGAGGAATCATTTGCGGCGATTCCGCGCTTGCACAGAAGCGTAGGCCGGGTCATTCCGGTGGCGATACGACGTTGGCGGCGTAATCTGCTGCGTGCTGACACACATATCGAGTGCCAAACGTTTATCAACCAATTGCGCGACCGCGTGTATGACGCGATTGTAGACACGCAAGGCCTATTTAAGAGCGCGCTGCTCACTTGTGCCGCGCGCGGCCCGCGGTATGGCCTGGATTGGCACAGCTCGCGCGAGCCGCTACGCTTGTTTTATGACAGGACATACCGCGTGCCATGGGACCTGCATGCGGTTGCGCGCAATCGAAGCCTGGCTGCGCAGGCGCTGGGGTATACACTGAACGCACAGGCCCGCTACGGCATCAAGGTCCCGCGGCGAACCTTCCCATGGCTCGCAACTGCACACTACGCTGTACTTTTGCACGCGACCAGCGCCGAGCGAAAGTTGTGGCCGGAACACAATTGGCAGTCGCTTTCGAGATATCTTTCTGCCAAGAACATAGTTGCAGTGTTGCCATGGGGCACTGCCAGCGAGCGTACGCGCAGCGAGCGGCTAGCGCAGGCTATGCAGAGCGCAATCGTGCCGCCTGTGCTCAAGCTGGAAGAAATGGCGGCATTGCTGGCGCAGGCGCGGGTCGTAGTAGGCGTAGATACCGGCCTTGCGCATCTGGCGGCTGCGTTGCATGTGCCGACAATCGGCATCTACTGCGCTACAGACCCGGCAGCAACAGGCATTTATGCGCATCAGAGCTCAGCTAATCTCGGGGGTCTCGGACAACAGCCAGCTGTGAGCGACGTTATCGCAGCGGTCGAGCACCTGGTCGTGGCTACATGACCCGTCATGTGTGCATCTTGCGGGACGCAGGGTGCGGATAATATATACGCTACTATTTATGCTGGCGCTGCCGTTTGTCGTGCTGCGTCTGTGCTGGCGTGCGCGCCGCCAACCCGAATATCTCAAGCATGTCGGCGAACGCTTCGGGTGGTACGCTGGCGAGCCCAATAATGCGCCGCTGATCTGGCTGCACGCCGTTTCCGTTGGCGAAACCCGAGCCGCCGAGCCGCTGCTGCGCGCCTTGCACGAAGAGTATCCCGATCATCGCATCCTTCTCACACACATGACGCCGACGGGTCGCGAAACCGGGCAAACGTTATTCGGTGCACACGTATTACGCTGTTATCTGCCGTACGATTATCCGGCAGCAGTGACGCGCTTTATTAACCATTTTAGCCCCAGCGTGGGCATTCTGATGGAAACTGAAATCTGGCCGAATCTGATACACGCGAGTCGGGCGCACGGCGTACCGCTTTACCTGGTTAATGCACGGCTTTCCGGAAAATCTTTTGCGCGCTATCGGCACGGGGGCCAGTTCACAATGACGACGTTGCAGGGGTTAAGCGCAATCGCCGCGCAAAGCGTCGACGATGCGCGTCGTTTCGAAGCGCTGGGCGCAGCCCATGTTACTGTCACAGGCAATCTCAAATACGACGTCGACACTTCCGCTGCGCAGCTGGCAATGGGCGCGCTCCTTCGTAAAGGCTTTGGCACCCGCCATGTGTTGCTGGCCGCCAGCACTCGCGATGGCGAAGAACTATTGCTGCTACGTAACCGGTTGCATGAAGTAGCGGATACGTTGCTGGTGATAGTGCCGCGTCATCCCCAGCGCTTTGATGCGGTAGCCGCCTTGCTGCACCAGCATTTCGTCAGCTTCCAGCGGCGCAGCACAAATGAACCCGTGCGTAATGAAACACAGGTCCTTCTCGGTGACAGTATGGGTGAAATGGCGGCCTATTACGCTGCCTGCGACCTGGCGTTCATTGGAGGCAGTCTGCTGCCCTTTGGCGGTCAAAATCTGATCGAAGCCTGCGCAGTGGGCAGGCCGGTGCTGATCGGCCCCTATACACACAATTTTGCGCAAGCGGCGGACAGCGCTGTCGCGGCCGGTGCAGCGCTGCGCGTAACCGACGCAGCGGACTTGCTGCACAAGGCCTCGGCACTATTGGCAAATCAGCAGGTCCGGGAGGACATGAGTACAGCGGCACTCGCATTCAGCGATGCGCATCGTGGTGCGGCGGCGAAGCTGCTCGCCATCATTCGCTTTTAGCGGCGGCTCGCGCGTTTGCGTTTCTGTATTCGCAATCACGCCACATCGCTCATTGCCACTGGATCGCGAGACATGGTTCCAACTGTGTAACTGCTGTTCGAGGAGAGCATTCTTTCGAGAGCCACAATCACCCCAAAAAACTTTTACTTGCCGCGCTCCAGCCACGCGTTAACCGCGACGATGTCCCTTTCAGTGAGGCGGCCCACAGCCGCTTTCAGTTTCAGGGTAGACATTATGTAGTTGTATTTGGCTTGCGCGAGATCACGTCTGGCGGAGAACAGTTGCTGTTGCGCGTTCAACACATCCACTTGCGTGCGCACGCCCACTTCGCGGCCCAGGCGCGTCGAATCCAGCGAGCTTTGCGACGAAGTCAATGCCGCTTCCAATGCTTTCACTTGCGCCACGCCGCTGGTCACCCCCAGATAGCTTTGACGCGCAACCAGTTCCGCGGTGCGACGCGTATTTTCAAGATCCTGCCGGGCCTTGTCTTCGTTAGCGGCCGCTTCACGCACGCGCGAATTCACCAACCCTCCCTGATAAATCGGCAAAGCAAACTGCACGCCCACATTCTTGTTGCTTATATCGGTGCCCGGACCGCCCAGCGTTCCGACTAAGGATGCATTCTTGCTGAATCCGGCGAAGGCATCCACCGTCGGATAATGCGCACCTCGATTGCGTGCGATCTCCTGCTGCGCCAGGACCAACGTCGATTCCGCAGCGCGCACCAGGGGGTTGGCATTTCGCGCTTCTTCGACCCATTTTTCCATGATGGCTGGTTCGGGCGTTATCAACTTCAACCCCGGCCCAAGCGGCGCCAGCACTGGCGTACTTTTGCCAATCAACAGCTCGAGCGTGCGCTTTTTGACCTCATACTCACTTTGCGCGACGATCTCCTGCGAAACGGACAGATCATAGCGGGCCTGCGCTTCGTGCGTGTCGGTAATGGTCGCGGTACCGACCTGAAAGCTGATCTTTGCCTGCGTCAGCTGTTCAGCAATCGCGGTTTTTTGTGCGCCGGCAAAGGCAACGTTGTCGCGCGCGAGCAGCACGTCCACATAAGCCTGCGCGACACGCGTAATCAGGTCCTGCGCGGCCTGCGACAGAACTGAGTCGGCCTGTTCAACCTGGGTTTTGCCCTGCTCAAATGCAACGATATTCTGCCGGCGAAAGATGGGCTGGATGAGCGACAACGTCAGCGCGTTTGAGTTGAACCGCGAGGTGCTGCCTACCACCGAATTGTCAAGAAAGGTAATGTCGCGGTTGTTAAACTGGGTGGAGCCCGACAATGACAGTGACGGCAACAGGCCGCTGCGTCCCTGCGGCAGCTTTTCCTGCGTCGCGATCCAAGTGGCGCGGGCCGCGGCATAGACCACATCGGCATTCTGCGCCTGTTTGAATACATCAAGCAGGTCGGCACCGCCGGCCGGCATTCCGGCACCCAGGGTTGCAGCCAGCACAAACTTCGACACAACAGTCGCGCCGCGCATGGCGTTCAGAACGAGAAACTTGCCCGCTGTGGCGCATTGCGCAACGCGGGCACGCAGGTTTCAAAAAGACTGGCGCTGTCCCACGCGCCGTGCGCCATACAGGTTATCAACCGCGCATCCATTACCGGCGCCTCGCCCACGACTGCAAACAAGCGCCCGCCCACGCACAGGCTGTTTTGAAACGCAACGCTTAAGACCGGCACAGATCCGGTCAGCACAATCACATCGTATGGGCCGTGTTTATCCCAACCGCGCGAGGCGTCGCCGGTTTCCAGTGTGACGTTGTGCAGGCCATGCTGTGCGAGTCGTGTTGCGGCGCCATCCGAAAACGATCCGAGGATATCCACACTATAGACATGCGAACCCTGACTGGCGAGTAGCGCCGTCATGTAGCCGCTGCCAGTACCAATTTCCAGGATGCGATCGTTCGCGGTGACGGCCAGTTCCTGCAGTATGCGCGCTTCAAGCTTGGGCGAAAGCATTCGTTCGCCATGCCCTATTGGAATTTCCAGGTCGGCAAATGCCAGGGCTTTGTAGGCGTCCGGAACATAATCTTCGCGACGCACTACGTGCAGCAGATCCAGCACTTTGGTATCGAGCACTTCCCAAGGACGAATTTGCTGCTCCACCATATTGAACCGGGCGAGTTCCAGATCGACGCTCATGTATTACCTATAATAAGCCACGTAATGCATTCAAAACCCTCGAAAAACTCCCGAATACAAAAATCGCCGAGAAAGCTTGATAGAGGTTGCAATTATCCCACATTTCTATTAGCTTTAAGCATACACGTTAGGGGTCCCTGTACTGTTTTTTGCGGGGTGAGAAAGACCCTCGGAACCTGATGCGGGTAATGCCGCCGTAGGGAAGCGTGGCGCGGGCATCCTTGATTACCCGCGCCATTGCTCTCCACACTTTTGTTGTTGCATTGTTGAGGAGCAATCATGAATGCCAATCCCCAGTTTCTGAACACCACCGCGCATGTCGACGAAGCCGCAGTGAAATCGCTGCCGAATTCGCGCAAGATTTACATCGAAGGCTCGCGCGCCGATATCCGGGTGCCGATGCGCGAGATATCGCAATCCGATACGCCCGCGTCGATGGGGCATGAAGCCAATCCGTCAATTTTCGTCTACGATACTTCCGGTCCCTACACCGACCCGGCTGTGAAAATCGACATCCGCTCCGGCTTGCAGCCGCTACGCCAGAAGTGGATAGACGAGCGCCATGACACCGAAGTCATGAGCGGCCCCAGTTCCCAGTATGGCCGCGAACGGCTGGCCGATCCCAAACTCGCCAGCCTGCGTTTCAACCTGCATCGCCAGCCGCGCCGCGCAAAACCGGGCATGAACGTGTCCCAGATGCACTATGCGCGCAAAGGCATTATCACGCCGGAGATGGAATACATCGCAATTCGCGAAAACCAGCGCTGTGAGGGACTGATGGCGTTGCTTACCAAACAGCACCCCGGGCGGGATTTCGGAGCATCCATCCCCAAGGCAATCACGCCGGCTTTCGTGCGCGATGAAGTTGCGCGCGGACGCGCGATTATCCCTTTGAATATCAATCATCCGGAAATCGAGCCGATGATCATAGGCCGCAATTTTCTGGTGAAGATCAATGCCAATATCGGCAATTCCGCGCTCTCCTCGGGCATTCAGGAAGAAGTCGAAAAAATGACCTGGTCCATACGCTGGGGCGGCGATACGGTCATGGACCTCTCCACCGGCAAGCACATCCACGAAACACGCGAATGGATCATACGCAACTCGCCCGTGCCGATCGGGACCGTGCCCATCTACCAAGCCCTGGAGAAGGTGGACGGCAAGGCCGAAGAACTCACCTGGGAAATCTATCGCGACACTTTGATCGAGCAATGCGAACAGGGCGTGGATTACTTCACGGTGCACGCGGGGGTGCGCCTGCCGTACATCCCGATGACTGCGAAGCGTATGACAGGGATCGTTTCCCGAGGCGGTTCGATCATGGCCAAGTGGTGTCTCGCACATCACAAGGAAAGTTTTCTCTACACGCATTTTGAGGAAATCTGCGAACTGCTGAAGCAGTATGACGTGGCCTTCTCGCTCGGTGACGGCCTGCGGCCGGGCTCTATTTATGACGCCAATGATGAGGCACAGCTGGCCGAACTGAAGACGCTGGGGGAGCTCACCGAAGTCGCGTGGAAGCACGACGTTCAAACCATGATCGAAGGCCCGGGTCACGTACCGCTGCACATGATCAAGGAAAACATGGACCTGCAGCTCAAATACTGTCACGAAGCGCCGTTCTATACCCTCGGGCCGCTGACCACCGATATTGCGCCTGGCTATGACCACATCACCTCCGCCATTGGGGCGGCGATGATTGGCTGGTACGGGACCGCGATGCTGTGCTACGTCACGCCCAAAGAGCATCTGGGCTTGCCCGACAAGGATGATGTAAAAGACGGCATCATGGCCTACAAAATCGCCGCGCATGCGGCGGATCTTGCCAAAGGCCATCCCGGCGCGCAGATTCGCGACAATGCGCTGTCGAAGGCACGTTTCGAGTTTCGCTGGGACGACCAGTTCAATCTCGGGCTTGATCCGGACAAAGCCAAGCAGTTTCACGATGAAACGCTGCCGCAGGACGGCGCCAAGCTCGCGCATTTTTGTTCGATGTGCGGGCCGCATTTCTGCTCGATGAAGATCACCCAGGATGTGCGCGACTATGCCGCTTCTCAGGGCGTAGATGAAAAGACGGCGCTGACCAAGGGCATGGAGGAGAAAGCGATAGAGTTCGTTAAGAAAGGTGCCGAGGTTTACCACAAGATTTGAAGGCTCTGCGGCCAAGCCATGGGGGAAATAGCGTGCGTCATGCGGATCTGCCGGTGCCGGGCAAGCCGCAGCCTAAACATGTTGTGCACGCCTTGCGGGCCCCAGACGTTTTAGGTAGTTCCACCCATGCATAGGGAGTTAATGGAATGAGGCTTCATTATCTGGCAGGAATCCCCGCATTGGGACTGGCGTTGACGCTTGGCCCGCCCGCTAACGCAATCGAAAACGACCCGTTCGACAGGCTCGAGTCGTTTCATCCGGAGGTGTTGCTGAGAGGCATTATCCGTGAGGACGACGTGAGCCTGCTGTTCGGGCATTTGCGTGAATCAATAGCGGCTGCTGCACGCGGGGAGGAAGCGCGCGAGTCCGCGGCACTGAACCGGCGTGCCGAGCAAATTCAGCGCGAGGTTGCTGCACGCGGCGGCGAACTGGCGGGTGTTGTGCTGTCGGCGTTTGAATCTGCGGTTAAGCAGATGGTGCGGGAACGCCTGGGCGAATTCAGGTCTACGCCGCCGCGCACCGTTCCCTACCCGCGTTCCGCCGCGGAAAACTGAACGCGCTCGAACGCTTTACGCCTTCTTGCTTCGTGATCATGCTGCCGGTCCGCAGCGGACGGGCCACGTCGTTGTGGTAGCATGCGGCAATTTTTGAGTTCGCATGCCTGATTCCTATCTTATCGCCATTATTCTCGGCGTTGTCGAAGGCCTCACCGAGTTCCTTCCGATCTCAAGCACCGGCCATCTGATACTTGCCGGCGATCTGCTCGGATTTCACGACGAAAAAGCCAAAGTCTTTGAAATAGCCATCCAGACTGGCGCCATGCTTGCCATCGTGTGGGAGTACCGGCATCGATTTCTGGGCGTGGCCAAGGGCGCATTCAGCGACCCTGTCGCACAACGGTTTATTGTCAACCTCATCATCGCATTTATCCCGGCAGCTGTGCTCGGATTGGCATTCGGCAGTGCTGTGAAACGTCACTTGTTTTTTGCCTTGCCGGTGGCGCTTGCATTTATTGTCGGCGGCATCATCATCTTGTGGGTGGAACGGCGCAAACTGAAGGTGCGCATCGATAACGTTGATGACATGACCTGGAAAGACGCATTGAAGGTGGGTATTGCTCAAACCTTCGCACTGATACCGGGCACATCACGCTCAGGCGCGACGATTATCGGCGGCATGCTGTTCGGGCTGTCGCGCAAGGCGGCGACCGAGTTTTCGTTTTTTCTGGCGGTGCCCACCCTTGTGGCGGCAGGTGCTTACAGCCTGCTCAAGAACCGCGCCCTATTAAGTTCTGCCGATCTTGGTTTTTTCGCGGTGGGGTTTGTCACCGCTTTCGTTTCTGCGTTTATCTGCGTGCGCTGGCTGCTGCGCTTCATTGCCACGCATGATTTCACCGTGTTTGCGTGGTATCGCATCGCATTCGGCATGGTGGTGCTGGGCACCTACTACGCCGGCCTCGTGCGCTGGGCCGCGTAAGAGCAGCATCCATGTTACTGGACAGGTATCGCGATCTGTTTCGCGTACCCGCGATTCGCACGACTATGCTCGCGTCCATTATCGGCCGTATACCGATAGGCATCGCCGGTTTCGCGATTCTGTTGCTGGTGCAAAGCAGGACCGGTTCTTTCGTCAATGCGGGTGTGGCCAGCGCCCTTTACGTCTTAGGGTTGGCGACGGTGGCGCCGGTGGTGGGACGTATGATCGATCGCGTCGGGCCACGCCCGGTGCTGCGCATTTGCGCAGTGACGTACCCGGCGTTGCTGATTGCACTGGTCGCGCTGGTAAGTGGCGGCGCTCATCTGTTCGTTATTGCTGCGTGCGCATATCTCGCGGGTGCGGCGCTACCCCCGGTCACCATTTGCATGCGTACGCTTTACCCCCGCTTGCTCGCCAAACCCCCATTGCTGCAGACAGCTTATTCGGTGGATTCGGTGATTGTGGAATCGGTTTTCATCATTGGCCCTGCGTTAGTGGCCCTGTTCCTGGCAATCCGCTTTCCCATCGGCGCCGTGCTGTTGGCTGCATTAACCGGCTGGGCTGGAACGCTGTGGTTTATGCGTACGCCAGCAATCCGCGATTGGGGGATACGACCGCGCAGCAGCAAGGGCCGCGCGGGCATATTCGCAGAGCCGGGGCTGATCGTGATATTTGCGGCGACGCTGTTCTATTCCGTCGCCTTCGGCCTCTACGAAGTAGGGGTGACCGCCTACGCAACACGGCGTGCCATGCCGGCCGTGGCTGGCATAGCGCTCGCATTGGCAAGCGCAGGCAGTGCGTTAGGCGCCTTCGCCTACGGTGCGCGGCACTGGCTGTCGCCTTTGCGCACCCAGTTTCTGATCGCGCTGGGCCTGATGGCGGCCGGTTCGCTTATCGTCGCCCCGGTGAACAACATCTACCTGTTTCTGATCGCAAATATCATCGCCGGCGCGCCCATGGCCAGTGTGATTGCCACGCAGTCGCTGCTGCTCGCGCGCTTTGCTCCACAAGGGATGCTGGCCGAAAGCTTTACCTGGGGAGGCACTTGCCTGTTGGGGGGCATCAGCGGCGGCATCGCACTGGGCGGCTCGCTGGCCGACACGATTACACCCGCGTGGATCCTGGTCTCGGCAGCAGTAGCTACCGCAGTCGCCGCGTTGATCGCCACCGCTATTCCGCGCTCGGAAAAGCTGAATTCGCTGGGCGCGCATCACGTAAACTGAAGTGCGGGTCCATCTTCACAACTTACGACGCGGTGTCTGAAGTCACTACAGTCACATCGCACTGTCTTTCCCAGTTACAGTTCAGCTTTGCACCCAAGGCAAACCTGCGGCACGCCAGCCGCCCACTTTATTGCGTTGGCCGGCAGCATCTCGGTCACCTTCAAAACCTTCCAAAACGTTGTAGCTGTTCTCGTATCCCGCCTGCGCTGCAAAACCTGCAGCATTGTGTGAGCGTCCGCCGCTGCGGCACAGGAACATCGCCACCGCTTCCTTTGGCACTTTTTTCTCGAGTTCCTCAAGAAATGCCTGATTAGGGCGATTACCGGGATAGCTCATTACTTCGATTTCTACTGCGCCCGGTACGCGGCCGACCCAATCCCATTCGGCGCGGGTGCGTACGTCGATCAGCTTGGCGGCAGGGTTATGCTGCATGAGATCAAAAGCCTCGCTGGGCGTCAGCGCACCCGCATAGGGCAAGCCGAGTTGCTTGCCGCGCAATTTTGCAGTGGTCAAAATATCGTCGATGTTCATGAATGGCCTGGCAAGAAAGGAGTTCAAAACTTATGTAGCAAGAGTTTACCTGACGAATGCACTGCAATGCGGGTGTTGTGCTAACTGAGCATCACGCAAATCTCCGTAACCTATTGTTTTGAAATATTAATTATCAATCGACATGCGTCGTGACATGCGTTCTGATCACGACTGCGCAGCATTGCACTATATTCGATCTTATTTTATCCTCTGTGCGCCTATATGGTGCATGCATCGTCCGGCTTCGATCAAAATCACTCTATGGCACGGTGCGATTCTTCCATGCGGGCTTGGCATGCTTCATGCTGATACACGTCCCGCACAGTTACATTCAAATTTCCCGTCAGGAGAGGAACAAAATGGCTAACGCCGCTGATGTATTGAAGTCAATCAAAGACAACGAGGTCAAGTTCGTGGATCTTCGTTTCACGGATACCCGCGGCAAGGAGCAGCATGTTTCCGTGCCGAGCAAGATGTTCGGCGCCGACAAATTTAGTGATGGGCATGCGTTCGACGGTTCGTCCATTGCCGGGTGGAAGGGCATCCAGGCTTCCGACATGCTGCTGATGCCGGACCCGGATTCCGTTCGCATGGATCCGTTCACCGATGAACCGACGCTAATCCTCACCTGCGATGTGGTCGAACCGTCCGATGGCAAAGGCTACGACCGCGACCCACGCTCATTGGCCAAGCGCGGCGAAGCCTATCTGAAGTCCAGTGGATTGGGTGATACCGCCTACTTTGGCCCCGAGCCCGAGTTCTTTGTTTTTGACTCGGTGACCTGGAGTGTAGACATGTCCGGGTCGTTCGTGAAAATCAAATCCAGCGAAGCCCCCTGGTCCTCAGGTGAGGATTTTGAAGGCGGCAATATGGGCCATCGACCGCCGGTTAAGGGCGGTTATTTCCCTGTGGCGCCGGTGGATTCCCTGCAGGACATCCGTTCCGCGATGTGTCTTGCGCTGGAAGAACAGGGCGTTACGGTCGAAGTGCACCACCACGAGGTCGCCGCCCCCGGGCAGTGCGAGATCGGCACGCTGTTCAATAGCCTGGTCAAGCGCGCCGATTGGCTGCAAATTCTCAAGTACACCGTGCATAACGTCGCGCACTCTTACGGCAAGACGGCCACCTTCATGCCCAAGCCCGTGGTAGGCGACAACGGTTCCGGCATGCACGTGCACCAGTCGATCTGGAAGGATGGACAGAATTTGTTCAGCGGCAACGGCTACGCGGGCCTTTCCGAATTCGCGCTCTTCTACATCGGCGGCATTATCAAACATGCTAAAGCCCTGAACGCGATCACCAATCCCGGCACCAATTCCTACAAGCGTCTGGTGCCCGGCTTCGAGGCGCCGATCAATCTAGCCTACTCTGCACGTAACCGCTCCGCCTCCATCCGCATCCCGTTTGTACAAAGCCCGAAAGCGCGGCGTATCGAAGTGCGCTTCCCGGACCCCACGGCGAACCCGTATCTGGCATTCACCGCGATGATGATGGCCGGACTGGACGGGGTGCAAAACAAGACGCATCCGGGCGATCCGATCGACAAGAACCTGTACGACCTGCCTCCCGAGGAAGCCAAGAAAGTGCCGAACGTTTGCTCGTCGCTCGACATGGCTCTGGAACATCTCGACAAGGATCGCGAATTCCTCACGCGTGGGGGCGTATTCTCTGACGACATGATCGACGCCTACATCGCATTGAAAATGGAAGAAGTCACGGCGTTCCGTATGACCACACATCCGCTGGAATTTCAGATGTACTACAGCCTGTAAGCGGCGATATTCCAAAAAAAGGCGGGTGCAAACCCGCCTTTTTTTGTTTTCGTCGACATTTTCTTGCCGCTCCAAAATAGTGCAGTATAATTATCCCTTATAATACAAATAGTTAGGCATCCATATTGCTGATGCCCCGTCAACCGCATAGAGTGCAGACCGTTATTGTATTTACGTATGAAATTATGGGGTTAGCGATGCGACGTTTGCCTGGCTTAATGCTGCTGGCCGTACTGGCAGGGCCCATACATGCAGATATCTACGAATGCGAAGAGCCGGGTGGCGGCAAGCGCTTCACGAACATCAAGGCCGAGGCTAAAGGCTGCAAACAACTGACGGTTACACCCAACGTCATTTCGCAGCCCCCGCCGCCGAGCGCACCCGCAGGCAGACCTGTTTCCTCACCGGACAGTTTTCCCAAGGTTGCACCGCAAGTGCAGCAGCAGCGCGACAACGACCGCAAGCGAATCCTCGAAACCGAACTGACCAGTGAGGAAAAACTGCTGCAGGATGCCAGGCGCGAACTGGCAGAACAGGAATCGATTCGACTGGGCAGTGAGCGCAATGCACAGCGTATGAACGATCGGCTCGAGCCTTATCAGAAAAAGGTGAAGCTGCACGAAGACAATGTTGCCAACCTGCGCAAAGAGTTGAGCAATATTCGTTAGTCGCGACTCGATCCGCCAGCCAACCGGACTGGCGCACTGTCGGCGCCCGAACGCGTGCGCCGGTCGATTCAATCTGGCCTGCTTCTTGCTCGTTTGGTGTGAGGAACAAACACCATGACGCCCGCTGCATTATCAGGACTGGATTTGCTGGCGACCGCCGTGATCGTCGTGGACAATCTGGACGTACTGCGCCATATGAATCCCGCCGCGGAAAATCTGCTGGAGTTGAGCCGCTCCCATGTTGTGGGGCAGGGCATAGCTGCAGTATTCGCCGACCATGAACTGCTCGAAGCCGCGCTGCAATATGCGCGCCGCAATAATTGCAGTTTTTCCGAGCATGACCTGGTGCTCGCGGTAAGCGGCCGGCCGCGCATGCATCTGACCTGTACGGTGACACCCATCGAGCGCAATAACGTTTTCGACCTTGAAGGCTGTCTGGTGGAATTTCGCCAGATCGAGCAGCAACTGCGCATTGCGCGCGAGGAGCGCGTGCTCGACCAGAGCGTTGCCAATCGCGAGCTCATGCGCAATCTCGCCCATGAAATCAAAAATCCGCTGGGCGGCATACGGGGCGCTGCGCAATTGCTCGACCGCGAGCTCGAAAACCCCGACCTGCACGAGTACACCCAGGTCATCATGAAAGAGGCCGATCGCTTGCAGGCCTTGATGAGCCGCTTGCTTTCGCCCCATCGCATGCCGCGGCCTGACCACGTCAATATTCATGAAGTGCTGGAGCGCGTGCGCAGCGTGCTGCTCGCCGAATACCAGAAGGAAATTTCAATCCAGCGCGACTACGATGTAAGTCTGCCGCAGATTTACGGCGATATCGAGCAACTGATCCAGGCCACGCTCAACGTGGCGCGCAACGCCGCTCAGGCGCTCACTGAAGCCGGCATAGCGCCGGGCGAGATCATTCTTAAGACACGCGCGGCACGTCAGGTGACGCTCGCGCGCAAACGCTATCGTCATGCGATAGAAGTGTGCATCATCGACAACGGTCCCGGCATACCGCCTGACATCGGTGAGCGTGTTTTTTATCCGCTGGTGTCCGGGCGCGAAGGCGGCAGCGGACTGGGTTTGACCATCGCCCAGAATTTCGTCAGCCAGCATAACGGCGCGCTGACCTTCGAAAGCGCACCGGGGCGCACCTGCTTTACGCTGCTGCTGCCCGTAGCCGATGATACGGAGCGCGGCGCACATGCCGCGCTGCCCCCATTGCAATAGCCGGCGCCATGAATCAGCTTCATCTTGTTGGTAGAACGTTTTTTAGCCGAATCCTGCGCTATCGCGGGCAAGGAGTTTCATCATGCATCCTGCAGTTGCTGCACCCGACTTCGCCAGTTTGCCTACAGGCGCTTTGCAAAAGTCCGCCATGTCGGTAAATCCCGTATGGATCGTCGATGACGATCGCTCAATCCGCTGGGTATTTGAAAAAGCACTCGCGCGCGAAAGCATCGCACACCGCACGTTTTCCTCGGCCCGCGAAGCGCTGGAGGCGCTGGAAACCGAGACACCGCGCGTGGTGGTGAGCGATATTCGCATGCCGGGAGAATCGGGGCTCGTACTATTGCAGAAAGTGCGGGAACGCTACGCCACGCTGCCGGTCATCATTATGACCGCCTATTCCGATCTGGGCAACGCGGTCACTGCATTTCAGGGTGGGGCTTATGAATATCTGCCCAAGCCGTTTGATGTCGATGACGCGGTGGAACTGATACGCCGCGCCATGAGTGAAAATCAGGCGCCGCAGGCGGTCGTCGAGACCCACGAGAGTGCGCCGGAAATCCTCGGCCAGGCGCCGTCGATGCAGAATGTGTTTCGCGCGATCGGCCGCCTTTCGCAATCCAATGCCACGGTGCTGATCACCGGCGAGTCCGGAACCGGCAAGGAACTGGTGGCGAGCGCCTTGCATCGTCACAGTCCACGCGCCAAGCAGCCGTTCATCGCCATCAACACCGCGGCGATTCCGAAGGAACTGCTGGAGTCGGAACTGTTCGGCCACGAGCGCGGCGCCTTCACCGGCGCACAAACCACGCGCCGCGGCCGCTTTGAGCAGGCCGAAGGCGGCACCCTGTTCCTCGATGAGATTGGCGACATGCCCGCCGAACTGCAGACAAGATTGCTGCGCGTACTGTCCGACGGCCACTACTACCGCGTCGGCGGCCATCAGCCGATCAAGGCCAGCGTTCGGGTTATCGCCGCCACGCATCAGGATCTTGAAGCGCGCGTCAAGCAAGGCCTGTTTCGTGAAGACCTGTTTCACCGGCTCAACTTTCCAGCACAGTGGGATCCGAAGCTTGGAATTCACGTGACTTGAAGTCGCGGC